>Ga0116155_10000026_pt1 | contig 244403 bp, 197 predicted proteins | sample AD_UKC032_MetaG_FD_89890 | JGI IMG/M metagenome (GOLD analysis project Ga0116155, IMG submission 89890) | Active sludge microbial communities of municipal wastewater-treating anaerobic digesters from USA - AD_UKC032_MetaG | ecosystem: Engineered > Bioreactor > Anaerobic > Digestate | place...
CAGGCTCTGGTGAAGCGGGTCGAGGTTGGCACGGAAGGCGTTCGAGTTGTGTACCGGGTGGCCCCCGTCCCTTTTGTGGATAGCCCCGAAAGGGGCAGTATGCAACATTGTTGGAGGCGTGGCACTGCCGCCCTGCGGCGTACCCTCCTCACTCCGCGTTCGCGTCCCGTCCTCCAGCACGCCGGCGTTCAGCCATTTCTGGATGAGCCGCACGACGCGCCGGTCTGCCACGCGATGCTCGACGAACTTCACCAGCCAGTCGTGGTCGATGGCATCGAAGAATCCACGAATGTCCGCGTCGAGCACCCAGTTCACCTTCTTCGTCAGCAGTCCCGTGTACAGGGCGTCCAGCGCCTTGTGCTGACTCCGCCCCGGCCGGAACCCGTACGAGAAGCCCAGGAAGTCGGTCTCGTAGATGGCGTTCAACACCTCGACCGCCGCCCGCTGGACGAGCTTGTCCTCCAGCACGGGCACACCGAGCGGCCGTTGCCGCCCGTCGGCCTTGGGGATGTACACCCTGCGAACCGGCTTGGCCCGGTACGCTCCCCGCTTGAGCCGTTCGGAGAGGCCCCGGAGGTTATCCTCCAGGTCCTCGCCGTAGGCTCGCCACGTCTCCCCGTCCACACCCGGTGCGGCATCCCGCTTGAGGCTGAAGTACGCCTCCCGGAGCGTGTCCAGGCTGTAGATGTGGTGCAGGAGCGCGGTGAACCGCATCTCCTTGTCCCTTCTTGCCGCCTGACGTATCCGCTCCAACGCACTGGGCAGGTCGTCGGAGCGGCTGTAGGTGCATCCCCTTGGCTGTGTCTGCGGTTTCCCGCTGCGTGCCCGTGTAGGGTTCTCCATGTCCGGCTCCTTCGCCCGGCACGGTGTCCGGGACCTGTTTTGTTGGGGCGGATTCCCTTTGGCCAGGCCCCTTCCCTCCGCCCCCTCCGCGACCGGTTGCCCGGTGTTGTTCGGGGGCTTCGCAGGTACTACGGGCCTGTCCGACTTCCCGTGTCCGTTCATCATCGGCGTGTGTCCTTGGACTTCCCGACACGGCCCGCAACGCCATCCGCTGCGGGCGGACACGGGATCTCCCGGTTCTCGCGCGAGGTGTTTCCGTTCATGCACGGGGTCTCTGACCGCGCGGGGTCCCCAGGCATCTCGCGATATCGATGCTCGGGATGTGGCCTTCCGCTTCTCCTTACAGCGTCGGCACCCCGGAGGAATGATCTTGCGCGGCTGAATACCCGGCCTGCACGTACCCCTGTCAACGCTTCGCCCCTGCCCTCACGGGCAACGACGCATGACTCGGGGCCGCTATGGGCCGCTAACCCTTTAACGTATGACTCTTGCATTCACTACACCTCGCCGGTTTATCCCGGCGCACAAGGAGATGGCCATGGCACGAATTGACGACCTGCTGGCAGCCCTGGACGAGCGCCGTATCGCCACGGCGGTGTCGGTCCCGCACGATGAGGCCCGCATCCGCTATCGCCTCAGGTCCAACACCGTCTCGAGCTACGGAGAATATGGCGCCGTCCTGGCAGACTACTACAATCATCACTTCACCGCTTGCGTCGCGCACGGAGGCCGACTCACCCCGGCGGATGCCAGGCAGTTGGCGTTGGGCATCCTCGAGCGCGAGTACCGCCGGCGAGGCGGCGACCGCATTCAGGCGTACAACGACGCTCAAGAGGGTCTCAACGGCGCCCTGCGAACGCAATTGGATCACATCTGTGAATCCCTGAAGGCAGACGCAACCGAGCGTTACATCCAGGAGATCTTCGACCAGTACGTAGCGCCCGTTTCGTGGGACGACAGAGTGGAGATCATTCGGCAGTTCATCCAGCGCTGTGGCCCAAACCTCTCCTCCGCGGTGGACCGTGATCATCCGGAACGGTACGCCCAGAATCACCACGAGCTCATCCGCAGTTACGTGGAGGGACTGCGCCGGACCTCCTCGATCTTCCGCCGTCTGTGAGTGAGGTGCCACGATGAACACCCCGCTGGATTGCCTGCTCAAGGCTATTCACCCGGCCAACACACTCGATGAGACCGCCCGCCGGGCGGATGCGGCCTTCAACGAGTTTCCATGGCGCCGTGCCCGGGAAACGGACTGGGATGAGTTCCGACGTCTGTTGGTTCAGCTTCACCGTCACGTCGAAGCTCGGATCCTGAACGTGACGGGTGGCCTGCCGGACAGGGGCCTGGATTTCGCGTGGGGCCGCTGCACGCAAGTTCTGGCGCGGGCCTATGGCCCCAGCGGTGCTCAGGCCGCCTTTGAGATGGCCCGCACGGGCAATGACGGGGGGCTGCCCGCGGTCTGCAGGAAACTGGTTCAACTGGTGGCCGAGGAATATGGCGAAGCTGAGATTGCCGCCCGGATCGCCCAATACTGGAACGGCCTTTCGGCCGAGGAGAAGCTCGCCGCCGGCCGCGAGTACCTGGCCAAGCACGGCCACTTGCTGCCCGGTGAGCTTACCGAGGGAAGTGCGGCCCGGGTGCTGGCCAACCTGCCGAAGGTGCTTGAACAGCATGCCCGCCTGCTGCGTGGCTTGGACCGGCTGGCCCGAACGTGATGCGCGGTGAGATACAGCCCATCTCCAACAAGCGTTGCAGCAACGGCACCAGGCTGTCGGCCAGCTGCTCGGGAATGCGATCCGCCAGATCCTCCGGCATGTACTCGTGGAGCCGATCGATTAGAACCGCCGCCATGGCGCAGCGCGCGGCCCAGTCGGCCATCCTGATGAAGCGGACTTCCACCCACCTGTCCCACAGGAAATGTTGATGCAGCCGGACGCACTCCCCAAGGCCCATGAGCACCCAATGAGGGAAGCATACCGGTTCGCAGACCGCGTCGGCCAGGGCCGCGTCATATCCCCCCTGGTAGTACCTCTCCAGCAGCCAGATCGCTTCCGCTGCCGCGCTGGAATCCGAAAGCCGTCGCCGGCCGGGCAGCACTTCCCCGTAGGCCACTCGCACGAACTCAGCCAGCATTTCCGGCAGACGCGCGGGCGTACACTCATCCTCCACCCTCTCCAGGAACCGATCCAGGAGCCGGCTCAGGGGGCGATCGATCTCGTCAACAAGGCGCTGGGGGCCCAGTTGGTCCAACAGCCAATCAACCTTCTCCTCCGCGAACCGGCGTTGATCCTCAGAAAACTCCATACACCCTGAGATCCTCCACATAGGTGGCAGTCATCGCTGAATCGATTGGCTCCCGTTCTGTGACATCCCCCGGCGAGCCCGGGCGTCGACGGATCTGATCAGCCGGGCAGTAGTAGCGCTCCCGGGAGTGCTGGATGATGGCTGGCGTAGGGTCGGGTTTCAGCGAGGCGCGCGGCTTGACCGTCCGAAACCGCACCACATGGGTGCCGATCCGGGCAACGGCCTGCCAGGGTTCCAGATCAATCAGCTCCCCGACGCTCACGCGGCCACGTAGGCCTCTCCGAAAGTGCCGGGCGTCCTCCATTTCCACGTTGAAGATGATGGTCGAGTTGACGCTGGAGAGGGCCCCCCTCCTGTTGGCGTCAAACTGCCTCAGGTACTGGTGGGCCAAATTGAGCGATAGGTTGTACTTGCGCATCTGGGCGATGAGGTCCTCCAGCGCGTCGGTGGTGAAACGATGGGCCTCGTCACAGTAAACGTGCGCCGGCTGCCGCTGATGGGCCGGGATGCTGCTTCGCCCCAGCGCGGTCAGGCATACCGTTGAGAGGATCAGGCATCCCAGAATGTCCCGCACCTGCGAACCGATGTTTGAGAGATTCACAATCAGGGCCTGCCCCTGGTCCATGATCTGGCGAAAATCGATCCGGTTATCCGGCTGCGACAGCATCCGGGAGACGGTTCCCGTCAGCAGCAGCTTGCTCAGCTTGTTGCGGACTGGTCCCAGATCGTCCTTGCCGTACTTCTCGAGGTCGTGCCGCCAGAACTCCCGGGCCACTTCGTTGTCCAGGGCGTTGAGGATGTGCCCCCAGCGGCGCTTGTTCTGGTCCGTCTTGCGGAGCAGCTGATACGCATCCAGCAGGGTACTGCCCGGCATGGACAGACCCACAAAAAAGAGGTTCCGCAGCAGGTGCTCCAGCCGGTCGCCCCATCCCGTCGAGTAGCTCTTGAAAGCGGTCACCAGGTCGTCCGCCGCCCGGCCGATGTCGCGGCCGGCGAGGCACTGCATCGGATTCCACAGCGGCACCCAATCCGGATCGCCCGGATCCAGGTAGATGATCCGTTCCCATCTCTCAGGCCCGAGTCGGCAGAGCAGCTCCGTGCACAGATCGCCGTGGGGGTCGATAACGATGACGGCCTCCTGGCAGTCGATGTCCCGCAGAATCATGTTGAGCAGCAGCGTCGACTTGCCGGTGCTGGGCTTTCCGACGGCGTGGGTGTGCAGGCAGCGCATTGGGGACGGTATGCAGATGGGGTGATGTTCCCCGGCGTAATCACAGTATCCGAGGAGAGTGCCGTCTCGCAGCTGTTCGGGTGGGCGGAGCGTTTCCAGATCGAAGACGGTTACCCGCCGGCGGATCTGTTCGGGGTCGGGCGGCGGCAGGTGCACGAGCGAGGATAGCTCCCGGGAATTGAGCAGAAATCCCGGACGGTACACCAGGCCGTACTGGAACATCTCCCGCAGGCTGTCCGGATCGAAACGCTCCAGGTAGTCGCGCTCGATCAGGGCGTTCAGCGGCTGGCCGCCGTGCTGGATCAGGCTGGGCACGACCGACAGGGCTCGTACCAGCCCCTCATGGTCCTCCGCGTCCGGCAAGACCCCGGTTCTCAGCGCCGCCGCGAAGATCCGGCGGTCGTTGTGGGCCTTCAACTCGACATCCATGGCCATGTGCCGCAGATCCCCGGAGGGTCCCTGCTGAAGGTGGGCCCGCGGATCCGCGATGGCCGAGGACAGGAGCCGGTCAAAGTACTGGTTATCGTGGAGGGCCTGGATGTTCCCGTACCAGTCGTTTCCGGTGGACGTCGGCGCGAAGATGACTTGGTAGAACCCAAGGGCAGACGCCGGGAGGGTTTGAAAAACATTGATCAGCAGGGTGATCGGTGCTCGCCCCAGTTCCTCGGGGCAGGTAAACAGGTGCGAATACGGCGGCGAGGGGTAGAAGTCGTAAAAGCGCAGATTGCCCCAGCGGTTCGGGCTTATTCCCGACCAGCCGTCTGCCGGAGCTGAAGACAGTTCACACCTTTCGAAGGGGCCGCGGAAGGCCGCGTTCAGCGCGGTCCAATCTTGTCTATGGCACAGCAGCTGAATCACCGTCTTCGCCTGGTTGCCGAACACCTCGAACACCATTCGGTGGGTGAGGGGCCCCAGCCCCTTGACGAACAGTTCTGAACGGACCCAGTCGCAGGTCTGTCGCGGTGATATCCATACCTGCCACCGAGCTAGTTGTTCGGGGGCCCAGGGTGCCTCGCCGACCCAGGGAGCCAGACAACGGCCGGCAGGTCGGCGATCCCAGTCGATAATGGGCTCGTAGACCGGCTCCAGGGCCACGGGCCGGTCAGCAAGGTGGGGGTCGCAACCCTTGGACCACTCCAGCTGGACGATCTGTCGGGCCCGGGCCCGCAGCATGTAGGCCCTCGAACGTGCGATCAAGGCCTGTTCGATGGACACGAGCAACTCCTCCTGAACACGTCCCTCCCGGCAGGAAGCGGCAGATTTGGCGGCGGTGTTGCAGGCACCGGGTCTCGCTTTCAAGCCCCACCGGCCCGGGAATGGTCCACCGCGCTGCAATCGGTGGGGGGCGGCGTCCGCTCTGGCGGTTGGGGCAGGATGCCCAGCGAGGGTACTGGTGGTTCTCCCGGTCGCGGCGGCAAAAACATGGTCCTGAACACCCCTGGCAAACTGGCTTTGTTCCGCCAACGCTTCAGCGGCTTGACGTATGTCTACGGTACGTACGACTTGTGGACGGGTCGGGCCTACCAGGTGAAGCGGCCGGTCACGGATGAAGTGCTGCTTGGTCATCTCAGCGGGCGACAACCGTACGGCGTCTATCTGCTGTGCGGGGAGCAGACCCGCGCCGCGGTGGTGGATATCGATCGCCCGGAGCCCGGTCCGGTGCTGGAGTTCTTGGGCCAGGCCCGGCATTACGGCCTGCCTGTCTGCGTGGAGCGATCCAAAAGCAAGGGATGGCATCTGTGGCTGTTCGCCGATTCGTCGGGCGTTCCGGCCTGGAAGGCACGACTGGTGATCCGAGCGGTGCTCGGCGACATCGAACAACCGAACCTAGAGGTATTTCCAAAACGGGACCGGCTGACCGAGGAAGCCAGCTATGGCAGCTTCATCCACGCACCGCTGTTCGGCCGACTCGTTCCACTGGGCCGCACCGTCTTCGTCGATCCGGCGCGAAATCTCGAGCCCTGTCCCGACCAATGGCAGATCCTGCAGGATGCCGGTTTGCTGACGGAATCGCTGCTGGACGAGATCATCGAGATCAATGACCTGCAGCCACCGGAGCAGCTGTCTCGTGGTGTGCCATTGCCGCCGAACCGCCTGAGTGGGCGGACCTGGGGGCTTCCGCCGTGCGCCCGGCGCATACTGGCCGAGGGTGTTGTGGATAACCAGCGGGTGGCCTGCTTCTGGCTGGCCGTCCAGCTCAAAAAAGCCGGCATCCCCAAGGATATCGCTCTCATGGCCCTGACGGCCTGGGCGCAGAAGAACCGGCCCCGCGATGGCCGCCGAATCATCACGGCGGCTGAAGTGGCGTACCAGACGCACTACGCCTACGCCAAAGGCTACCGCGGCTGTGGCTGCGGTAGCCCTGCGGTCCAGCCGTTCTGCGATGGGAGCTGTCCACTTGCAGCCGGACATCCACGTACCTCGACCGGACTGAACGCGAACTGGGCCGATCATTGATGCGGCCGTGGAGCGGCTTTCAGATCGCCGCCACCCCGGCCGGACCTGCAGGCTGCTGGGGCAGTTGGCTGCCCAGAATCGACTCCGGGGCTTGCGTGTCCCAGCCGCCCCGGGCCCAGATTGCCGCCCACAGGCCCGCCTTCAGAAGTCGTCCAGCATCCGTCAGCCAGACGAAATCGGACGGGGGCATGGCCCGCACCTGTCGGCAGAGAAAACGGCACCGGTTGACGGATTCCGTGACGAACAGCAGCCGGAAACCCCGGAGTCGGCAGTCCAGGAGTCGCTCGTAGCGATGGTACTTGCCGGTGCCGAAGCAATGCTGGTAGTTGACAATCTTGCGCCGGATATCGCGATCCGGCGCCCGGCCGCTCGTGCCCGGCTGGCTGCCCATGTCCACCTCGAGGAAAAACAGGAGGGTGCTGCCCAGGCGGCTGTGCAAAATGGAGAAGACGCCGTCCGGTACGAATTCCAGCGCCCCATAGTCTGGACCGAGATCGAGCTTCTCGCGGATGCTGAAGGGCTCTCCCGAATCCGTTCGGGCCGGCCAGGTCGCCGTGAAGAACCGGGTCTTCAATTCCGGGAGCAGCCGCTCCATCTGGGCCAGCTGCACACGGACCTCGGCCACCAGCAGCTCGTGCTCCAGGCAGTTCGCTTTCACCGGGCCGGTCGCGCTGTCAGCTGGCGGCAGGGCCTTCACGGCCCGGAGCCGTTCGAAGCCCTCGGGGCCGAGCAACACCAGGTTCTCGGGTCGGCCGCGATTGGCTCCCAATCGCCGGCTGCTCAGATCGATAAAGCCTTGGTCTCGCAGTCTCCTCAGCCGCCGCCGCAAAGAGTTGGCATTACGTTGATGCAGCCGGGTGATCTGATCCACGGTCAGGGCGCCCTGCTGGGCGATCGAAACCAGGATCCGCTCGTCGTCGTGGCTCAGGTCCGAAGCCACCACACACCTCCCACTCGCGATCTCCATCTCTCACCGGCTCCACAGGTACAGCGGGAGAAAAGCCATCCGGATTTCAGCACGCGGGCGCGATCCGGTCTGTATTCGTTACCTGCAATAGTCCGGGCGTCTCCTCCGCTTAGCTGTCGGGGGGATGAGCTCAACCTCCGCGTCGCGCCAGCCCCGTGACGCGGAGTGCGAGACAGACGATGGAGGCTGCCTAGAACGCGCGGTTGGTGAGATGCTCACGGTCGCTGGAGGAGGCGATGGAGATTCACGAGCCCAGCATCGTGGAGGTACTGACCATGCAGAAACAGAAACCTGCCCACGTAGTGCGCTTCGGCAGGATCAAGGCTGCGATCTGGGCAAACCAGAGCCCAAGCGGGTGCTGGTATAGCGTTCAGGTCTGCCGCGTTTACAGGGACGGTCAGAACGAGTGGCGGCAGAGCGACAGCTTCGGACGAGATGATCTACCGCTGGTCTGCAAAGCGATGGATCGAGCCCATACGTGGATCTACGAGCAGGCGCGGCCGTCGACGAACGGGATGGAGGCGGTCGCTCCGCCTGACGTCGCCGCCAGCGAACTGTCGTGAGCGGAACAACGAGGGCGTTGCGCCGGGGCCTGGTACATGAAGCAGGTATCGACGCCGCAGGCAACGGTCCCCTGTCGAGGACATCGACGCATGAGGGCTGAAGATCAGATCGATTCAGAGAACCCCGACCCGTTACTGGACGCGGTGGCGGCGGCGGCCTACCTGGGCTTAGTCGGTGTCGTAAAGCACCCTGCTCAAGCGGTCCGAGCCCTGTGTCGCAAGCGCAGGATCCAGTCCACGAAGGTCGCCGGGAAGGTGATGGTGCGTCGCTCGTGGCTCGAACAGTACATCAACGAGAATGCGCGGACCGTGTACGGACAGGATGCGTGAGCCTGTGCAGGATGCGGTTCTCGGCCTGCCAACGGGCTCCGAGGCGTGTTACGCGAGATGTTACTCAGTCGTTTGCCGCCGAAGTGCCTCGCAGCTTGAGAGTTCGTGACATCTGACCCACGTGGCGGTGCCGATGATCATGCAGAACTACCCGGTCATGTTCGTTTTGCCAGGCGACCCGCCGCAGCCGTGTCCCGAGCTGCTGACCGAGAAGGAAGCTGTCCGATACCTTCGGCTCGACGACAACAAGAACCCCTCGCGCACGTTGAAGTACTATCGCGAAAGGGGGTTGCTCAGGGGGACCCCCGTTGGGCGCCACTTGCTGTATCGCCGGGTCGAGTTGGATCGGTTCTTGGAACTGCAAACCGTGGGGGACACCGAGGAATGCCGGCGACCGCCACGCCGATGATCACGGCAGGGGGTTGCGCGATTGGCGATCGCGTGGGAGAATACTCCTTGAAACGTGATTCACGGTGAATCACGACGAGTTAAAGGAGGTATATCCCATGCGGAGAAAACTGAAACGGCAAGGTCGAAGCAGGTCCCTACATGTATCGCGAATGCGCGCGCCCACGCGGTCATTCGTGGGATGCGAAAGCGAGGTGACGACATGACGACGAAGGTCGGGCTATACAGGGAAAGGCGCAACAGGAGCCGCCCCTGGATCGTGCGGTGGTTCGGCGGGTACGACCCCGCCACGGGCAAACAGAGGCATTATTCCCAAGCGTTTGCGACGAAACGCGAAGCCGAAGCGTTTCAGGCAGCGAAGCAAGCGGAGCTGAACCGCGGAAAGCCACGTGATCTGCCCAGAGACATTACCGTGGGCGAGTTCGTTCACCGGTTCCTTGAGTCGAAGGTTCGCAATAGGCGGGCCGCAACACGCTACAACTACGCCCACACGCTTAAGCAGCTGGTAGCGTTCGCTGGTGCGACAACGTTGATCAGGATGGTTACCCCTGAAGTGGCCGACACCTTCGTCGCCACTCGAGAACGGGTGGCGCAGACGGGCACCGGCTACAGTTCATGGTCTCGCAATCAGCACCTTGGCAACATGAAGATCGCGTTCAATGTTGCGGTGCGGTGGGGCTACCTCGCGACGAATCCGTTCGGTCACATCCGACGAGAGCGATGCGTACCCCGCAAATGGCACCACCTCAAACCGGACGAGTTCGAAATGCTGCTTGAGATGGTCCACGATCTTCGTTGGCGGACGTTCTACCTGCTTGCCTACACGACCGGCGCAAGATTCGGCGAGCTCTTCAACCTGACATGGACAGATATCAACTTTGAGCGGTGCACCGTGACGATTCGTGATCGACCAGGGGCAGCCGACACGCCACCGTTTCACGTCAAGGATCACGAGGCCCGAACGCTGTTGCTTCCGCGGCAAACGGTAGACGCCTTGCTCGCATGGCAGGGGGAGGCTCCCGAAGGCGTTCCATGCGTCCTGCTGACGGCTCAACGATGGCAGAAGGTTCTTGAGAGATGGAGGCTCTGCCGAGCCCGCAAGCCGTGGAAGAGAAACGTGAAGACGGGTGAGCTGGAGTGGGTCGAATGGGAGAATCGGTATGTGGTCAACAACGTGATCCGCGACATGCGGTGTCACTTTAGGAAGGCTGGCTTTAATCTGATCGCTCCGATGACGATTCACACGTTCCGCAAATCGTTCGGCCAGAACCATGCGGACGCGGGGACGCCCGTCCACGTCCTGCAGGGACTGATGGGGCATGCTTCAATCACGACGACGAGGGAGTTCTATCTCCAGACCGCGGACGCGAATGAGCGGGAGGCGCTCGCGAAGTACCAGGCTCTCCTGGATAGTGCTGACGGCAAGACTTGCGTAAAACTTGCGTATGGGCAGGATTGCGGAGGACCTGCCGGCGACCCGCATTCCGTAACTCACGTCTCCGAAACGACTTCCTAATTCGGGGCGACTGGATTCGAACCAGCGACCTCTTGGTCCCGAACCAAGCGCTCTAGCCAGGCTGAGCTACGCCCCGGGCGCCTGGCCGGGACTTGGCCTCCTCTGACAGAGCCATGCCGCCGGCAGCGACCCCAGACTCTTCATGATACGCCATGCTCCGGACAATGCAAGCCCCCGCTGTTCAACGCCGATCAGGGCGCGGCGTTGAGGGGCGGGTGCACGTCTGATAACTGCGGGGCTCGCATCCGGGCGGCTTTTCGGGTAGAAGGGCCGCCTGGATTCCTGGTTCGAGGACCGGCACGACGAAATGGGTGACACGATCGATCCGACACCTGCGGCTGGTGGTAGCCGAGGGAGCCCGTTCAAGGCGGTCTCGCGGTGGCATCTACACCGGCGGATGTATGACTGGGTGCTTCACTGGGCGGACACCCGCTATGGTACCCCGGCCTTGTTCGGTCTTTCCTTCGCCGAGTCCAGCTTCTTCCCCATCCCTCCGGACGTCCTCCTGATTGCCCTCGTACTGGGGGCCCGCCAGCGGTGGTTCCGCTACGCGCTGATCTGTACGGTGGCCAGTGCGCTCGGCGGTCTGGGGGGGTATCTCATCGGTTACGGCCTCTTTGAGACAGTCGGGCGGAAGATCATCGCCTTCTATCAGGCGGAACAGTATTACGACAGGGTCATGGACTGGTATCGTCGGTATGACTACTGGATCGTTTTCATTGCCGCCCTGACCCCGATCCCGTACAAAGTCTTCACCATAGCCTCAGGCGTGTTCCACATGAACCTGCTGGGATTCTCCCTGGTGTCGATCGTCGGGCGAGGCTTGCGTTTCTTCGCGGTCGCGGCCCTGCTGTACTGGTTCGGCCCGCCGATGAAACGGATCATCGACAGGTATTTCGACCTGCTGTGTGTCGTCTTCGTGGTCCTGCTGGTCGGCGGGTTCCTGGTCATCAAACTCGTTCGGTAGAAGAACGAAGCGTCTGTTTCCTGCCGGGAACTCAAGGCCGGGCCGGCCACCCGGATACTGCCGGGTGGTGAAGACGCATGATGGAGTCGCCATGATCGGTTTCGTGGTCTGGTGCATTCTCTTGGTCGGTGTGGCCTGCGTCTGGGCGTCGAGGCACCTGACCATCTCTCGCGCGCGCCGGGACTTCCCTCCCCTGACAGAGGACTACCCCGCCGACGGCAATGCGGCGATGCCTTTTCTCAGCGTGCTGATCGCCGCCAAGGATGAGGAAGCCAACATCGAGACGGCCGTGCGCACCATGCTCGACCAGGACTACCCGCAGTTCGAGCTGATAGTCATCAACGATCGCAGCACGGATCGAACGGCCGAGATTCTGGAGTCACTCAAGGCCGAGCAGGCGGACGGGCGACTGAAGGTCATCCACATCAAGGAGCTTCGCGATGGCTGGTTCGGCAAGAACAACGCCATGCAGACCGGCATGCAGGTCGCCCGGGGACAATGGCTGTGTTTTGGCGATGCCGACTGCCGTCAGACTTCGCGCAAGACACTCGCGGCGGCTGTCCGGTTTGCCCAAGCGAACAGCATCGACCTGCTGTCTGTGTTGCCGGAACTCGAGACGCATGGTCTCTGGGAGCGGATCATCCAGCCGGTCTGCGGGGCGGTAATGGTCTTCTGGTTTCAGCCCGGCCGGGTGAACGATCCGAGGCGCAGCGAGGCTTATGCCAACGGGGCCTTCATGCTCATGACCCGCCGCTGCTATGACACCATCGGGGGGCACGAGGCGGTCCGGACGGAGGTCAACGAGGATATGCACATGGCCCGGTTGACCAAGGAGCGCAGCCTGCGGCTGTACGTCATCCAGGGGGGCGGCCTGTACAGGGTGCGGATGTACACCGGCCTGCGGCAGATCTGGCGGGGCTGGAGCCGGATCTTCTACGGTTGCTTCGGCACGTTCCGCAAACTGCTGGTGACCATGCGCATGCTCACCATCATGAACGTGTTCCCCTACGCCAGCTTGTTGATCGCGGCCTGCGTCCTGCTGATGTGGGGATGGGCGGGGGCAGGCGGCGGCTGGCGGGCGGTGGGATGCGCGGCCGCTCTGGCGGTGATCGTCCAGCAGACAACCATCGTCCGTTTCTACCGCATCAGCCGGGCCAATCCCTGGTATGCGCCGACCTTCATCATTGGCGCGGTCATGTGTATCGGTATGCTGATCAGTGCAATGCGCAGACTGCAGGGGCGCGGGACGACCACATGGCGTGGCACGACCTACCAGGGGCAGAAGGTGGTCAAGACATCCTGAGCGATCGATGCGATTAGCTGGCGGTTGAGTCATGCCCTTTGATGTGTCATCTTTGCTCGAGCGTGTTCCCGAGGCCTACCGGCCGTATGTCGTGCCCGGCGGCTTGGCGATCCTCAGCTTGCTGGTCCTGCGCGTGGTTTGGGGCCGGGTAGCTCGGTTCCTGCGACGCCGTCGCCCGCCGATCATCAATCCGAGGCTGGCCAAGTACAGCGTGGACCATGCGGAACTGGATCGGAAGCGGCGTGAGCTGGCCAGGAAGATCGTGGCGACCTCGACCAGTGCCCGGTTGGCCGGCTTCAAGATCGTGCGCCAGGTGGAGGCGGTCTTTGTCGAGGGCTATCGCGCGCCGGAAGAGGCATTGATTGCGCTGAAGGCGGCGGCCGCTGAGCGCGGGGCCAACGGCATTCTCAACGTCGGCACGGAGCGGACCGCGGCGGGTCGGTGCAGCGCGTCCGGAGACGCGGTGATCGTGGCTGCCATCCAACCATTGCGGCGACCGGCCGCCCCGAGCCGGGAGATGCCTTCTGCCGCGGAGGTCGTCCCTCCCCAGGCGACGTCCGCGCCACCGGAGCCGATGGGTCCTCCCCCGCCGGCCCCTCAACCTCCGGCCAGGGAATCCCCGCCGTCACCTCCCCGCAGTCCACTGCTCGACGACTGATCGGTCGCCGGACAGCAAGGCAGCGGCTGCACCCGGCTTCGTCGGGCTTCGCCCTGAGAGCCCGAGACGCGCAACTTCCCCACGATCCGCGGATCACAGGTCAAGCATGACAGGAACCCCGGGACCAGAAAGGCTCAGTCGTCGTAGACCAGTTCCGTTTGCCGCGAGCGCTTGACGGTGGATCGTTTGACCTTCTCGTCGAGACGCTTGCGCTGGGCTGAAGGCGGGATGGTGGTCGGTTTCCGGGTCTTAGGTACCTTGAAGGCCTCAGAGAGCAACTCGATGAATCGGTTGACCGCCGCCCGGCGATTGGCCAACTGGGTACGTTCCTTGCTGGAGTGAATCCGCAGAATGCCGTCCTGGGCGATCCGGCTGGACAGGCTCTTGCGGACCAGGGCCTTCTGGGCCGTGGAAAGGGACATACTGCCGCCGACATTGAAGTGGAGCGTGACACGAGTATTCACCTTGTTGACGTTCTGGCCGCCCGGCCCCGGACTTCTCTCGAAGGAGAAGCTCAGTTCGTGCTCGCTGACGGATACACCAGAGCAAATGTCGATCATAAACCGCCGCTCCTTCGCGAGTTGCATGCTCGCGATCTGCACCGTTGAGCAGGAAGCTGCCTGATGGCTCGCGTTCCGCCATGCCCCTCAAACCGTCAAGCGCGATCCAGAACCTTCGCTCCTGGTCATTCCGTCCGGCCCTGGCCGCGTGGGTTCATTATAGCCGAAACGCTGGACCATGCCAAGCCCCTCGGCAAGATCCGATGGTGTGAAGAAAGGGAATGCTCCTGAAGAGTGAAAAAGAGGTCAGAGTGACGCCAGCCATTCATCGCGATGAGCCGCCACGAAGCGGTCGTCGTTGAGATGCGGATAGGCGGCGTATACGCGGTCGATCTCGGCCATCTGCCCTTCGGAAAGCCCCTCGCGGGGATCCAGGCACCAGCGACCGGCCAGCAGCCCCTGTCGGCGAAGCACCTCGTGAAGCCCGGCAATGCACCCGGCAAAGCCGTTGGCTACATCGAAGAAAGCGCCGTTGGCGTCCGTGATCTCGACATTCAGACGCAGCCACTCGACCGGAATGTTGCTGCCCGGGGTGTCTGATGCATGGATCGCCTCGAGCTGTTCCACCGCCTTCCGCGTCCACACCGCCCAGTGTCCGAGCAACCCGCCCACGATCCGCTGGGTGACCGGTCTGCCGTCGCGAACGAAGGTGAAGGGCGTCAGGAGATCCGCGACGATGTGGTCGTCGTTGCCGGTGTAGAGGACAACCTGATCCGCCCGACCGGCTTCCGCCACCGCCCGGACGACGTCGTGGGTCTGGTAGCGGTTGAACGGAGCGATCTTGATGGCCGCCAGATTGTCGATCATCGCCAGCTCTCGCCAGAACTCCACCGGTAGCTGTCGTCCGCCGACGGCGGGTTGCAGATAGAAGCCCATGATCGGCATGACTTCCGCCACGGCACGAGCGTGGGAGATGAGGCCCGCTATCGGCTCGGCCCTCAGGGCGGACAGGCTCAGCAGGCCGATGTCGTACCCCAGGTCCTTGGCCTGGACAGCTTCCCGAATCGCCTGGGTGGTCGGTCCGCAAAGGCCCGCGATCTTGACGACCGTCCGACCACTCTGTCGCTCGTGTCGGCGCATCTCGTCGACGGCCAGTTCGAGTACCGGACGGAGCAATCCGACCTGTGGATCGTGGATCGCGAATTGCGTAGTATGAACTCCGACGGCCAGCCCGCCCGCGCCGGCCGCCAGGTAGTATCGGCTCAGGACCTTCTGCCGCCGCTCATCGAGTCGCCGAGCCGCGCTCAGAGCCAGAGGATGCGCGGGAATGACCAGCCCGCGGCGGAGCGAATCACGAACTCGGGTTGCCAGAGCCGGCAGAGTCATCGCCGTCGGAGGATATCCGGGGTGACCCCGGTCGACAACCCGGGGGCTCGCGAACCACCTCGAACGCCGCTACAATGCGGGTACGGATTGGACTGCACTGGTGTCCCGGCCCAAGGGCCGGAACTGGGGCCGAGAGCCAGAGAATGCCTGCGAGTTCATCATTGTACGAACCGATCGCAACCGACCTCGAGAAGGTCTGCGCCGTGTTCGACGACGAACTGTTCTCGGATCTGCCGATTGTCAATGAGTTGTGCGCCCATCTTCGCCACTATCGGGGCAAGATGCTCCGGCCCGGCCTGCTGCTCCTGTCCGCCCGGGCCTGCGGCAAGGTGACCGACGAGCACCTGGCCCTGGCCGCGATCGTCGAGCTCATTCACATGGCTACCCTGGTCCACGATGATGTGCTTGACGAGGCCGACGTCCGTAGACGGGGGCCGACAATCCATCGGCTGGAAGGAAACGAGGCGGCGGTCCTTCTGGGCGATTACCTCTTCAGTCATGCATTCCACCTCTGCAGCTCGCTGGACTCGCAGTACGCCTCCAGGATCTTGGGGGCGACGACCAACACGGTCTGCGAGGGGGAACTCCATCAGGTTCATCACCGCGGCGACCTCAATCTCAGCCAGGAGCAGTACCTGGAGATCATTACCCGCAAAACTGCTTCACTCATCGGCACCTGTTGCCGAGTGGGCGCTCATTTCGCAGGAGCCGATGAGCGGGTGGCGGCGACCCTCGAGCAGTACGGTCTGAGTTTCGGGATCGCCTTCCAGATCACCGACGATGTGCTCGACATCACCGGGAATGAGGATCGGATGGGCAAGAGCCTGGGCCGCGATCTTCAGAAACGCAAACTCACCCTGCCGCTGATTCACTCCCTGGCCAAGTCGCCGCCGGAAACACAGCGGAGACTCCGCAAACTCCTCACCACCGAAGAGCCGGACCGATCCACGGTCTGCCAGATCCTCGGCGAAACCGACAGCGTGAGCTTCGCGCTCGCGACCGCCCGCAAGTACGTCGAAACCGCCACCACTGCTCTGGAGGTCCTGCCTCCCTCAGACGCCCGAGACGCCCTCCGGCGCATGGCCACCCTGGTCAGTGAGCGGGAGCAATAACCTGCCCTCATCGGACAAAAGTGCCCAATCGAGTACCCGAACTGGGTAATAGTGCCCGCATTACGGCCACATCGTGCCTGTGCCGGCTGCTCTGATCGGTCCACGGTCTGGCACGGGACTTGCCCATGATCATTCCGAAAGGCCTGCAATGGGCAGGCGAGAAATCGAGAGGCATGTGATTGAAGGAGATCTATCATGATTCGCAAGATTCGCAAAGTCCTGGTGGTGTTGGGCATCAGCGGCGTCACCCTCTTCCAGGCCAATGGGTGTGACACCTTCATGCAGGAGTTCGTCAAGGGGTTCAACCTGGGCTACTCAAGCCAGACTGGCGAGGAGTTCTTCACCCAGTGCAGTGACGGGTCCTACGGTATCCTCGGCGAGTGCCCCGGCAACGATTGACCGAGCCGGGACGCGGACGCCTCCCCGGTCCAACGGGACCCGACCTCTCATGGCCGGGCCCCGTCTGTTTTTGGGCAGCGGTCAGTGAGCGGCGATCAGCGGCAAAACAACTGGACTCAGTGTTTCAGGAACCCATGCCCGGTCCTGCCAGAACTCGCCTGCCTGTTCCGCGTAAGTGTGAAAGAGGTTAACCTTGTCCTCGTCAACCGTAACAGGGAGCGTGAAATGAGCTGGCAGGACCGACTGTATGCGCATGAGGACTCCGCCGAAGGACCCCACAGATCGTACCACGGGTCGGGCATGGAGCCGCTCAGTGTCACCGCCCTGATCTTCATTGCCAACGCCGTGGTGTTCTACCTCAGGTACGTGCCCGCGATCTACATCCCGGTGGAATCGCTTGGCCAGATGCAGCCGGAGGCCGTGCTCCACGGCCAGGTCTGGCGGTTGTTCACCGCCACCTACCTGCATGTCAATCTGACTCACATTCTGCTCAATATGCTGGGCTTGTACTTCCTCGGCCCGGCCCTGGAACGGCTCTGGGGACGGCGGCAGTTCTTCCTGGTCTACACGCTTGGCGGTGTCGCCGGGAACATCCTCTTCACCGCGGCCGGCACTATCGGGTGGATCGAATCCACGACCTTGGGCATGGGCGCCTCCGGGAGCATCCTGGCGTTGCTCGGCGCCGCGTCGGTACTGTTCCCCGACGCGGAGATCTACGTCTACTTCCTGTTGCCAGTGCGGATTCGGACCTTCGCCATCGCCTACGGCGCCTGGTTCGTGTACAACATCGTTCATAGGGGCTCTAACTACGGCGGCGATCTGTGCCACCTGGGCGGCATCCTGCTCGGCTACTGGTGGGCGGAGTCCGGCGGCGTTTCAATTTCCGGCAAGCACTACACCACCAGCGACCCTGGATCGATGGCCGCCAAGCTAAAATCGCTGGTCAGACCGAGTCTCACCGGTTCCGCCAACCATCCCTTCGAAGCAAGCCAGGAGCATGCAGACCAGGAGACCATCGATCGGATCCTCGGCAAGATCTCCGAGAGGGGGATCGACAGCCTGTCGCCGGAGGAGAAGGCCGCTCTAGGGGAGGCGACACGCCGGTCGCGGAAACGGGGTGGTGACTCGGCTCCGCCAGGCCCTTCCGGTTCACCGTAGCTCATGGGTGAAATGGCCCGCGGGTGTTCTTGGTCACGGCCGAATAGGCTCACGTCTCCGGATCCACCCGCTCGATGTGACGCGGATTCGGGGGCCAGGATAGAGCCCAACTACCATGTTCCCGGCCAGCCTTCAGTATCCTCGTGCCCGCTTTCCAGATCGCGAGGCTTGGCGGATCGCCGCCGAGGTGACCAAGGATGACGTCACGTCCGTCGGCATCCGCGCCCCCGGTGCGACGGCGCTACGGCCAAGCCTGGCGTGAGCATGTGCACCGGTGCGTCCTCAGCCCATGTGCTGCACGATCGCCTCCCCAAACTCGCTGCACTTGAGCAGCTTGGCGGGGACGCCCTCGGCCACCATCAGGCGGTGGAAGTCGTACGTCACCGTGCGGGCGGCGATGGCGCCGTCCACGCCCTTGAGCACAAGATCGGCGGCCTCGTTCCAACCGAGATGGCGGAACATCATCTCGCCCGACAGGATGACCGAACCGGGGTTGACCTGGTCGAGCCCTGCGTACTTCGGAGCGGTACCGTGGGTTGCCTCGAAGATCGCATGGCCGGTGTGGTAGTTGATGTTGCCGCCGGGGGCGATACCGATGCCGCCGACCTGGGCCGCCAAGGCGTCGGAGATGTAGTCGCCGTTCAGGTTCAGCGTGGCAATGACGTCGTACTCGGCCGGGCGGAGCAGGATCTGCTGCAGGAAGGCGTCGGCGATCACGTCCTTCACCACGACCGGGCCCCTCTTCGTGGGGATCTGACACCAGGGGCCGCCGTCGATCGGCGTGGCTCCGTAGGTCTCCCGGGCTAGCGCGTACCCCCAGTCGCGGAAGCCGCCCTCGGTGAACTTCATGATGTTGCCCTTGTGGACCAGGGTCACGCTCTTGCGGTTGTTGGCCAGGCAGTAGTCGATCGCGGCAGCCACCAGGCGCTTGGTTCCATCGGCACTGACCGGCTTGATGCCGATGGCCGAGGTCTTGGGAAACCGGATCTTGCTCGACTGCTGAGGGAATGCCTCTTGAAAGAGCTTCGCGAATCGTTGGGCGTCCTCGCTGCCGGCCGCGAACTCGATGCCCGCGTAGATGTCCTCCGTGTTCTCGCGGAAGATGACCATATCGACCAGTTCGGGCTTGCGAACCGGCGAGGGTACGCCCCGGAAGTAGCGTACCGGGCGGAGGCAGACGTAGAGATCGAGCAGCTGGCGCAGGGCGACGTTGAGCGAGCGGATGCCGCCGCCCACCGGCGTGGTCAGCGGACCCTTGATGCCGACCAGGTAAGTCCGGAACCCCTCGACGGTCTCATCCGGCAGCCAGCTGCTGATCGTCTTGAAGGCCTCCTCGCCCGCCAGCAGCGGCAGCCAGGCGATCTGGCGTTTGCCCGCGTAGGCCTTCTCCACGGCGGCGTCCAGGACGCGTTGTGAGGCCCGCCAGATGTCCGGCCCGGTGCCGTCACCGGCGATGAACGGGATGATCGGGCGATCCGGCACTTCGAGCCGGTCACCGCTCTTACGAATGGCATCGCCTGAAACCGCTGATCGAGAAGCCATGGTTGTCCACACCCTGGAACCGAGCCCACTCGACTCCGTGAAGAAGGTGTTCCACTTGAACCATCACCGATGAGACGCCGGCACTACGCTCATCGAGACGGGCTTTCACACAAGCCCGCGCAGGACCTCGCACACCCGGTCAACTTCCGACTCGGTCAGTTGCCCGTGAAAAGGAAGCGCGACAGTCCGATCGGAGAGAGCTTCGCAGATCGGGAAGTCACCGGGCTTGAACCCGTAGTCCTTCATGTAGAAGGGTTGCAGGTGCACCGGGGGGAAGTAGTTGCTGCTTTGGACGCCCTTCTCCCGAAGCGCCACCAGCAGCCGGTCCCGGTCTTTGCTGGTGTAACAGTCGTCGAGCCGGACCACCATGACGAAGTGGCTGATCTTGCACTCGGGCAGCACTTTCTGCATGGTGACGCGGGGAATGTCGCCGAGCCGCTTGATGTAGTAACCTGCCACCCGCGCACGATTCGCCAGAATCTCATCGATACGCTTCATCTGGGCAACGCCCAGGGCACAGTTGAGCTCGCTCAGCCGGAAGTTGAAACCGACGCGGACATGGGCGAGCCAGCCGCCGCCCGCACCACGGCCTTGGTTCCGCATGGAGATCACCTGGTGGTAAATGTCTTCATCGTCGGTGACGACCATCCCGCCTTCGCCCGTGGTCACCTGCTTGTTGGGATAAAAGCCAAAGACGCCAACATCACCCAGCGTGCCGGCCATCCTGCCCTTGTAGCTCGCGCCCAACGCTTCGCAGGAATCCTCGATGACGCGGAGATTGTGACGCTTGGCCGTCTCGCAGACCGGTTCCATGTCGGCCGGCTGTCCAAATACGTCAACGGGCAGGATCGCCTTGGTTCGGGCGGTAACGGCGGCGGAAATCCGTCTCGCGTCAATGTTCCATGTCTCCGGATCGATGTCGACAAAGACGGGCTTGGCCCCTTCGAACTGGAAGCAATTCACCGAGGCAATGAACGTGAACGGTGTGGTGATCACCTCATCGCCGCGTCCGATACCCATGGCCCGAACGCAGAGGTGTAGGCCGCTGGTACCACTATTCATGGCGGCCGCAAAACGCGTGCCCACAAACCGAGCAACCAGTCGCTCAAACTCAACCATCCGGGGTCCCAGGGCCAACTGCGGGCTGAGCATGGCTTCGGCCACCGCGTCGCGCTCCGCTTGGGTGATGTCCGGACGGGACAACGAGATTTCCATCGAGTCTCTCCTTATCAAGGCTGCGCCAAGGGGTTAGCATTATAGCCGATCGGCAATTTCGCCGAAATAGCTGGGTGAGTAGGCCCATGCTCGCGGGCCCGCGGTTGCCGAAAACCGGCGACTGGCAGGAACGCAGGGTCCTTGTGGCCTGTGGGACGGCGCCAGTGGCACGTTAATGCGTTCAATCCTCTGAACCAAGGAGAACTCCGTTGCTGGAAAAAAGACTGCTCACAAGGATCAGAAACAAGACGGCGCGAGTAGGAATTCTGGGGATGGGCTACGTCGGTCTGCCCCTCGCCCGCACCTTCTGCGGGGCGGGCTTCCGTGTCTTGGGCTTCGACATCGATCCGGTCAAGGTCAAGAAGCTGACCGCCGGGCGGAGCTATATCAAGCATATCCCGGCCAGCACCATTCGCGGCCTGCTGAGCAAGGGGCTGTTCAAGGCGACGTGCGACCCCAAGGCTCTGCGGACCTGCGATGCCTTGCTGATCTGTGTTCCCACGCCCTTGTCCAAAATGCGCGACCCGGACATGACCTACGTGGTGAAGACGACCGAGACCATCGCCGGCCAACTCCAGCGTGGGCAACTCGTGGTCCTCGAGAGCACGACCTATCCGGGCACGACCCGTGAAGTGTGCATCCCCATCCTGGAGACCAGCGGACTCAAGGTCAGCAAGGACTTCTTCCTGGCCTTCTCACCGGAGCGCGAGGACCCGGGCCGCGAAGATTTCACCACCGAGACCATCACCAAGGTCGTCGGTGGCCACGACCGGCCGAGCATGAACGTGGCTGCCGCCCTGTATGCGGCTGCGATCGCCAAGGTCAAGCCGGTGACCAGTTGCGATGTGGCCGAGGCTGCCAAGATCATCGAGAACGTCTACCGTTGCGTGAACATCGCCATGGTAAACGAGCTGAAGATGCTCTTCGAGCGAATGGGCATCGACATCTGGGAGGTCATCGAGGCGGCCAAGACCAAGCCGTTCGGCTTCCAGGCGTTTTACCCCGGACCGGGCCTGGGCGGACATTGCATTCCCATCGATCCGTTCTACCTGACCTGGAAGGCCAGAGAGTTCGGCATGGCCACCCGGTTCATCGAACTGGCGGGTGAGATCAACACCGCCATGCCCGAGTACGTGGTCAACCACTGCGCCTCCGCCCTGAACGAGCACCAGAAGGCCTTGAAGGGCGCCAGAGTGCTCGTGTTGGGACTCGCCTACAAGAAGAACATCGACGACATTCGCGAATCCCCCTCGATCGAGTTAATCGAGATCCTCAGGCGTCGCGGGGCCAAGGTCGACTACAACGACCCCTATGTTCCCACGACCCACAAGCAGCGCGAACACGATCTCAGAATGAGGTCCGTGCCAATCACCCCGGCTAGTCTCAGGAAGTATGACTGTGTGGTCGTGTCCACCGACCACGACTGCTACGACTACGCCGCGATCATCAAGAACAGCAAGATCGTCGTGGATAGCCGGAACGCGTGTGCCCGCGTGAAGGGACCCAAGAGAAACGTGTACAAAGCCTGATCGAAGGCGATCACCAGGCTGCGACGCGCGATCGAGGCCCCCGAATCACAGAACGACGAATACCCACAGGCCGGTGAGGCCCCAAGGAACCCACCGGCCTGGGCTTGCTCTGCATCCCGCTTCTCGCCTCAGGAATGCCCACCACCCGGTGAACGCCGGAGACGATCCAAGTCACGGGGGCGAAAGGCGGTCACTAGTCCTCGCTGAACGCCGCGTCGAAAGCCACTTGCGACGGGGCGAAGTTGACCTTCTTGACGAACTCGCAGGCCTCGGCGGCGCCGAACTCGCGGTCCATGCCGCCATCTTCCCATTCAACCGACAAGGGACCCTGGTAGCCGGCCTTGTTCAACGCCCGGATGATGGCGTCAAAGTCAACGGAGCCGTGACCCAGCGACCTGAAATCCCAGAAGCGGTCGGGATGGCCGAAGTCCAGGTGCCCGCCGAACACGCCGGCCCGGGTCGGAACCTTGGACCAACCGACGTCCTTCATGTGCACGTGGAAAACACGGTCTCCAAACTCGCGGATGAAGCGCACGTAGTCGACGCCCTGATAGCCCAGGTGGCTGGGGTCGTAGTTGAAGCCGAACCGCTTGTGGTACTTGATGGCCTCGAGCGCCCGAGCAGCGCTGGCGATGTCGAACGCGATCTCGGTCGGATGCACTTCCAGCGCAAAGTAAACGTCCTCCTGCTCGAAAACGTCGAGGATGGGCGCCCATCGCTTGGCGAAGTCGTCGAATCCGGCTTCGATCTGGCCCGGCTGGACCGGCGGGAACGAGTACAGCAGGTGCCAGATACTGCTGCCGGTGAAGCCGTTGACCACGACTCTCTTGGTCTTCTTGCGAACTGCGGCCGGGGCGGCATCAAAAAACTTGCGCGCCGCACGAGCACTGTCCATCATCTCGACCGCGGCCCGCTTCTTCACCCCGTCCGGCTTCCCATCCCCCCAAACGTGATCCGGCAGAATCGATTTGTGCCGGGCATCGACCAGATCGCACACCGCCTGGCCGACAAGGTGGTTGCTGATGGCGAAGCACTCCAGCTTGTTCTTGCCGAGCGCTTCCCACTTCCGCTTGCAGTAGCTGCGATCCTCCAGGGCCTTGCTCACCTCGAAGTGGTCGCCCCAGCAGGCCAGTTCCAGACCCTCGTAGCCAAACTTCTTGGCTTTCTTGCACAGGACGTCCAACTTGAGATCCGCCCACTGTCCGGTGAAGAGCGTGACCGGTCTTGCCATCGTCAGGCCTTCCTTTCGTGATGTGACCAACTCACCCTGATCCGTCGCCTGGCGCCTTCGCCAAGGCCACCCGTCGCACTCGACCCACCGGCAAAGAGTGGTCGCCTGCCACTGTTTCGCCTCATGGGACCGCGCTTGAATCCGGATCATACCATGACCAGGGCGGTCCGGGCAACACGATGTGTAACCTATTTTATATCATAGAGTTACGGCACGCACGCCACTAGAACCCTTCGGAACACCGAAGTATCGCCAACAGGGCCGGGTGATCCGCTCCCCGGAGCCGGAAAACATCGCGTCACAGGCCCGCCGATCGGCAGGCCTCTCGAAGGATCCGGGCCGAGGCCTGGAAGGCGGCCAGTTCCTTCGCGTTCATCGGCACGGGTAGCACCCGCCGGGCGCCGTGGCGGTTGACCAGGCACGGCACCGACATGCAGACATCGGAAACGCCAAAGTAGTTCTCGAGCAGCCGGGAGACGGTGAGCACCGCGCTCTCGTCACGGCGGATGGCCTCGATGATTCGGGCGACGGCTAGGCCCACAGCCCAGTTCGTCGCGCCCTTGGCTTCGATGATCTCGCCCGCCGCGCCCTCGACCTGGGCGTTGATCTCCGTCCGATCGGTGGCGGTCAGCCGCCCACCCTTGGCATCCGCCATGCATCGCAGCGGTGTGGCTCCGATGTCGGCACTGGACCAGAGCAGCAGCTTGCTGTCGCCATGCTCGCCAACCACATAGGCATGTACACTCCGCGGGGCGACGCCCAGACGTTCCGCCAGCAAAGACACAAGGCGGGCGCTGTCCAGGACCGTCCCGGAGCCGAGTACCCGTTCGGGGCCGCCGTGATGTAGTTTGGACGCTTGATAGGTGAGGACATCCACCGGATTGGAGACGATGAGCAGGATCGCGTTTGGGGCAACCTCGGAGATCGCGGGGATCAGATGACTGAAAACGGCGACATTGGCTTGGATCAGATCGAGCCTGGACTGCCCCGGTTTCTGCTTCGCGCCGGCGGTGACGATGACGATCTCAGCCTCGGCGCAGTCCGCCACATCGCCCGCCCAGAGACGGACAGTGGGGACGAACCGCCGGCCGTGGTCGAGGTCCTTGGCCTCGGCCTCGCCCTTGGCCCTGTTTTGGTCGATGAGGACGATCTGCGATGCGAGGCCACGAAGCATGGTTGCGTAGGCGATGGTCGAACCTACCGAGCCCGCGCCGATGATCGCGATGCGTCCTGCTGCGGCCGCCGTGGAATCGGGCTCGATAGACATACAGAATGGCCTGCTCCTGCAAACCGCAAAACCCAAACCGGCCTCATTATAGGCAGGGTTAGGCAGTGGGATCGTGCCTTCGCCACCAAAAGGAGATCAGGGGGTCGGCGTTCGTGCCTGGATCTCCTGGCGGACGGCGGCCTGTGCCAGCCCCAGGCTGCTGAGGGCCTTCTGGGCGACGCAGCCTTTCTCCAGGAGGAGGGCCAGGAGGAGGTGTTCTGTGCAAACCTCCTTGCTGCCGAGCTTGCGGGCCTCCTCGATGGCCAGGGCGACGACGTTGCGGAAGTGCGGCGTGCCCGGCAGCCGGCCAAAGACCCAGGTGTCCTCCATGCTCGCCTTCACCAGCTTGTCCACCTCGGCCTTGATCTTGTCTTTGCTCAGTCCGCGGCCCTTCAGAATCTGCGCCCCGGAATCTCGGACCCCCTCGGCGATCGCCAGGAGAACATGCTCGGTGCCGACGTACTCCAGCTCGTATTCGCGGGCAATAGCGTTTGCCTGCTTGATGACTCGATGGACTTCGTTACTCAACTGCTCGTACATGAGAGTGCGTCCTTCCGCAAGTAGATGAGCATGACTATACCCACAGCGGCGGCGCCTCACAAGCACGGGGCGGGGAGGACCATTCGGCCTCTGCGGCCGGCTGCGACGCCGGGTCGGGCCGCGATGGCCCCGGCCGCAAGTAGGTGTAAATCAGGCTGAGCAGAGCGACAATGACCGAGGCCACAAGCGTGATCTTGATGATCTTCAGCCGGTTGGCCATTTCCCGGTCTCGCCATTCCGCCAGCCGCTGATCGATCTCGTCGAGCTTGCGATCGATACGAGCCTCGATCTCGTCGAGCTTCTCGCGGACGTAATCGTCGGCCACGCCGCGAAGCTTGCGGGCAATCCCACCGACCACGCCTTCCTCGGCGATATGCTCCTTCAGGCTGGGAACGCCCGCCGCCTCCTCCGGCAGAAAGCGGTAGGCCTCGCTCTCCTCGCCGGTCGAGCCGGTGATCGCCTTGGTGATCAGTGAGCCGACCAGCTTCCGCCGCTGACGGCGTACGCGATCCCAGAAACACTCGGCGTCGCGGAGTCGGGCCTCGATGACGTTGCGCGGCTCACCGTCACGAGCGACCAGCCCGCGCAGCCTGGCCAGGGCCACGAGCCCCCGATCGCCCAGCGTCTGCACTTCCATCTTCTTGATAGTGGCGATGTGGCGGGCCAGTTCCTCCTTGCCGGCAGACTTGCGCACCGGGTGACGAGCCCAGACCGCGATGTCAAGCATCGCTTCGCGGTCGAGTTCCAGGAGCAGTTCCTGCCGCTCTCGAACCAGGCGGAGCAGCTCGCCGCGGCCCATCTCGGGATTCAACTCCAGGCCGAGTTCGCTTCCGTAGCGGACCAGTTCGTCCGCCGGCAGTTCGCTGATCGCCTGGGTCTTCTTCGTGCCGTTATCCATGGTGCATGCAAACCAGTGCCAACAGCATGGCCGACAGAACGGCGATCTGCAAGAGCTCTCCAGCGAAACGCGCGGACCTCATCCTCAGCAGCAGTACGAGGGTGTAACGTCCCAGAATCGCCGTCTGACGCGAGCTGCCGAAGTAGGTGAGCCAACCCCACAGCGACCGCCCGGTCACAACCACGGCATACACCGTGCAGACCGTCGCCAGCAGCCAGCGGAACCAGACGAAAAGGTCAAACTCGTCCATCGTCGGATCGGCTCTCGCTACTTCCTCAGCCACAGGTCGATCGGCTTGTCCACCTGCCGCGGCTCGTAGGGCCATTCGATGCGACGACCGGTGCCGGCTGATTCGTAGGCCGCCAGGATGATCTTCAGCACCTCCCGGCCGTCCTCGCCGGTCTCGACCGGTTTCTCCAGCCCCTGAACACAGCGCACGAAGTGAGCCATCTCCTGCGGGAAGCCGTAGTTCCAGATCTCCTCGAACATGGTGAAGGTGTAGCCCTTGGTCGTGCCGGCCTTCTCCACCGCGTAGCCGTAACCGCTCTCGCTGTAGGTCAGCAGCGAACTGCCCCGGAGCAGATCCGCCCGGGTGAAGCCCGCCGAGCCGTAGATCTCACACTTGTCGTCCACCCCGCCGGTCTTGGCCCAGCTGTTTTCCGCCAGGGCAACGCGGTTGCCCTCGTACTCGACGATGCACAGGCTGTGGTCCTCGCCTCGAGTCTTGCCGGTGTGGACACGGACCCCCATGTTGGCAAAGACGCTCCGGACCCCGGGTTTGCCGAAGACCCAGCGGGCGTACTCGATCGAATGGCAACCCATGTCCAGAAGCACGCCGCCGCCGGACTTGTCTACATCCCAGAACCAGGAACTGTGCGGCCCGAAGTGCTCCTCACTCTGCTTGACCAGAAAAGCCCGCCCAACGGCACCCTCATCCACGAGCTTCTTGGCCCGTACGTACTTGGGCGCAAAGCACAACTCCTCGGCGTACATCAGAAGCACGTCGGCTTCACCGCAGGCGGCGATCATCCGGTCGGCCTCCTGCAGCGTGCGGCACAGCGGCTTCTCGCACACCACGTGCTTGCCCGCCTTGGCGGCATCGACCGCCGCCTGGCAGTGCAGGTAGTTCGGCAGGCAGAGCGTGACCATCTGAATGTCCTTCATGGCCAGTAGCTGCCGATAGTCCTCGAACCCGTTGGCGATGCCGTGATCACGGGCAAACGCCTTGGCCTTGCCGGGCGTCGGCGACGCCACGGCGATCACCTCGGCATCCGGAACCGTCTTGAAGGCGGCGGCGTGAATGTCGCCCACGAATCCCGTGCCGATGATCCCGACTTTCACCTTGCTCATCAGGTCATCCTTCCTTGCTCTCGGCTTTCAGGTTCTTCTTCTCATCCTTGCCGGCGGTCTTGTCCCCCGGCTTGGGACGGAGTCTGAGGATCAACTCGATCTCGCCCGTGGTCTTGCCCAGGTCCTTGGCGATCTCGATCGCCGACAAACCGGCGTCGGACAACTCGTATACCACGTCGTACCGGACGTCGAGGCCCATGTCCTCGGTCGAGTGTTCGCTGGGGCGCTCGCCGCCCTGCCGAGTCAGCCGGTTGAGGACCGCAATCCGCCGGTCGGCGTCGCGGATCACCGCCTCGAGCTTGGCGTATCGCGTATCGATATCGGCGCTGATCCTCCGCGACAGCTCTTGAAGCTCGGCCAGCAGCGATTCGATGTTCCGGCGGAGTTCCACCTCCTCCGCCCGCGTCAGCGGGGGGGGACGGAGCGGAACAGGCCTGTCGAACCGCTTGACCGCATCCCGCTGCCGCCGGCGCATGGAGTTCATCAGTAGAAACATGGCCAGAAGAGCAATTCCCAACGGGATCAGGCCGTCGGAGCTGAATGCACCGTTGGCCAGAGAGAGGCAGACTGATGAGAGGTGGCTCATGACTGAAACGGATCACCTGCCGTACAACCGTCTCAAGACCGGCAAGGCCGGAACCAGGCCGGTACCGTGCACTACTTCCATGCTCTGCGTGCCGCTTCCATGACCTCCATCAGCGACCGACCAAGCCGTTCGGCAGCCGCGCGGCAATCCTCGTACTCCGGCGAAACGCGCACGACCCGTCCGCTTCGCCGCCCGACCTTGACCGGGATCGGGCCAAACTCGGTCTCCACCGTCGTTATCGACCGGCTCAGCTTGCTCCGCCGGACTGGGTGGACACGGACGCCAAACGTGGTCGTCTCCGAAAAGAGGATGTTCTCGACCACGGACCGCAGATCGGACGATGCCAGAACGGTCAGCAACGTCGCCGGCCGGTTCTTCTTCATGGTGATTGGCGAAGTGAATACGTCCATCGCACCGGCCGCCAACAGCCGCTCGCAAACGTAACCAATCGTCTCAGCGGTCACGTCGTCCAGGTTGGTTTCCAGCACCAGGATCTCGTCCGCCTCCTCGCCGCCGGGTGTCTCGGCCGACTCACCCAGGATGAGCCGCAGAATGTTCGGGCGAGTCTGACCCTCGCGCCGGCCGGCACCAACGCCGATTTGCCCGACGGTCATCGCCGGCATGGGACCGTAGGCGTGGGCCAGCGTGGTCAGGATAGCCGCTCCCGTCGGCGTGGTGAGCTCGCCGATCTCGTCACAGGCGGCCAAGGGTACGCCTTTGAGCAGTTCAACCGTGGCCGGCGCCGGAACCGGCATCCGGCCGTGGCTGCATGCGATCGTCCCGCTGCCCGTGGGTATCGGGGACACGTGCACCTGCTCGACGCCGAGCTGATCCAGGACCAGGCACGCCCCGACAATGTCCACGATCGAGTCGATCGCACCCACCTCGTGAAAGTGGACCTTCTCCACGGTCGTGCCGTGCACCTTGGCTTCGGCCTCGGCCAGGCGCTTGAAGATCGCTTCCGCTCGCCGTCGGACCTGCTCCGGAAGCGCCCCGCCCTGGATGATCTGCAGGATGTGCTTCAGGTGCCGGTGAGGCTTCTCGACGGCCGGATCGACCACCACGTCTAACTGCGTGGCGGCGAAACCCTGTTTGCAGACCCGCGTGGCTTCGATTCGAAAACCGGGTACGCCCAGGCCGGCCAGATCTCGCCGCAGTCGCTCGACGTCCGCGCCGGCCGCAATGGCCGACGCAAGAATCATGTCCCCACTGGCCCCGCTAAAGCAGTCAACATAGGCGATGCGCATACCGATATCGAGTCTATGTTGCCGTCCAAGTCTTTGCAACAGCCGCACTTGCTGGCGAACGCAGGCCCGGCCTATAATAGGCCTGTGCCACGCGTCTCATGGTTGATTCCGAGCGGCCAGTCGAGCCGCTGTTCGTGTACCCGCGGGGCCGGTGCGTGCGCCTGAGCGCATGGTCGCTGCCCCGCGCCGTCCGGTGGATGCCCCGTTTCCTGTTCCGTGTCCGATCTTCAACCCAGGTAGTCCGGAGAATCGCGTATGCCTGCGGCGTTCCAGATTGGCGAGGCTTTGCCTGGCCTGGTGGACAGAATCGTCCAGAGTTACGAGAGCGACGATCGCACCCGCCACACCGACAAGACCTACCTGCCCAGTCGGGCCGAGGTCGTCGAGATCACCCACATGCTGCTCGAGTTGGCCTACCCCGGCTACTTCGGTCGGCAAAACCTGACCCGGCACAACGTGAAGTACCATGTGGGTGAACTGCTGCCCAAGCTCGGCGAGCGACTCTTTCGCCAGATCGACCACGCCTTGTGCTACAAGGAAGAAGTCGACGGCCGGACCCGCCCGGAGAAAAAGCCCTGCGATGCCAAGGCCCGGCGGATCACAATGGAGTTCCTGGAACGTATTCCGGCCATCCGGGCGAGGCTGGCTGGTGATGTCCAGGCCGCCTATGACGGTGACCCGGCGGCCATCAACACCGACGAAGTCATCCTCGCTTATCCGGGTGTCCTGGCCGTGACCGTGTACCGCTTTGCCCACGAGCTGCACATGCTGAGTGTCCCGCTCATTCCGCGAATGATGACTGAGTGGGCCCACACCGCCACCGGAACCGACATCCACCCGGGAGCCAGCATCGGGCCGAACTTCTTCATCGATCACGCCAGCGGCGTGGTCATCGGCGAAACCACCGACATCGGAGAGAACGTGAAACTCTACCAGGGCGTCACCCTCGGTGCCCTGTCCTTCCCCAAGGATGAGCGTGGGCGCATCATCCGCGGCCACAAACGCCATCCCACCGTCCAGGCCGGCGTGACCATCTACGCCAACGCCACGGTTTTGGGCGGCGAGACCGTTCTGGGCGACTCATCCATCATCGGTGGTTCCGTCTTCCTGACCAACAGCATTCCGCCGAACGCCACCGTTAGCATGAAGCCGCCAGAACTGAGAGTCCGCAAGCGCGGCGAGAAGGACGACCAATTCCCCTTCGGGGTGTACGGAGAGGGAATATAGTCGGGGAACACCGGCACCCCGCAAAGCGACAGCCCGGAGATACGCAGTGGCTTCTTGATCCGTCGGCGCAGTCTCGGGATTGCGGCCTGGCCCGTGCCGGCGAGCGGAACACCCTCGCAAGGAAAACCGTCTCCAAGCGCCCCACTCAAACGGGTTGTGACCCTGCAGACGCCGCGGGCTGGGCTGCGGCGGGCTGGCTCTGCGCCGGACGATCCTGCTGCGAATCCGCTGCCGGGCGGGAGGTCGCGCTGTCTCGCTCGCCGGTCGGTCGACGTCGGCTGCCGTACTGAGCGATCTGGCTGTCGGTGGGGATGCGCTCCAGTTTCTCCTTGAGGGCCTCGAACAGCCGGTCGATCCCTTTGTTCAACCGCTCGATCTCGTCGCGTCGCTTCTGATCACTCTCGATCTTCTCCGCGGCGGCGTAGTCCGACTTGCGGGCGTCGCGGTATTGCCGCCGCTCGTCTTTGTACGTGCGCAGCAGGGAATGGGCCGACGACTGCTGCGAATCGTCCAGATGGTACCGGCGGACAAAGGCGATGACGTAATCATCCCAGGAATCGCCCGTGCCGCGAGACTCCCTCGCCCGCTCGCGCCAACTCCGCATGCGATCCTGGTCGTCCTGGACCTGGCCTGAATCCTGAACGCTCTGCTCCTGAGTGATTGCTCGCTGCCGTCGCTGTGGGCGGTCGGGTCGCGGCCCTTGTTCTGCTCGCTGGTTGTCGGAAGGCAACCGGCTGTCCTGAGCCTGACTCGGGTCACCGCTCGAACTCTGCTCCGGCTGGACCGGTTGTGGAACCGGCTGCTGGGCCTGTTGCTGTTGTTCCAACTGACGCTGGGCGTCACGCTGAGCCTGCATTTCCTGCCGGCGACGCTGACGCTCGGCATTGCGGGCATCCTCCTCGGCCTTGGACGCGCCGCGACGCTCCTGGGCCCGGGCGACCTGATCGGCCGGCAGCGTCTTCTCCACCGCGTCGGCGACATTTTCGAAGTTCATCAGCGGCGACTGGCTGCGGGCCTGACGCAGCCAGTCGGTAACCTGTTGAAGACGGTTCTCGTCGATGGCCCGCCCCGCACGCCGCTGGCCCTCCAGCGCGAACCGCTCCCTCATCATCGTCTGCACATCCCTCATGATCGGCTGGCTGTACTCACGCTGCTGCTTCTTGATCGTCTCGAGGTGCCCCCTCACTTGGGCCTGCTGGTTTTCGGTCAACGCGTAGATGTCGGTCAGGCGGCGGAGGTGGCCCTCGCTCACCCGGACGTAGAACTGCTCGGCCATCTCAGGCGTGAACGGGCCGGGCGGTCCCCCGCGCCCGAAACCGCGATCGCCGCCCGGACCGCGGTTGCCACCTGGGCCGCGATCGCGCCCCGCACCCCGGTTACCCTCGGGGCCACGATCGCGGCCGGTTCCTCGGTCGGCTTCGGGACCACGGCTGACTCCCGGCCCCCGTACGCCTCCCGGTCCCCGCATGCCCCCACCGCGAGTGCGATCACTACCCCACCCGCGTCGCCCTTGATTCGGCTGGGTCGGCTGACCCTGCCGGTCTGGCTGAGCCTCCTGGGCACCGGCCATGGGATACTCCAGCATCAGCGCACCGAGGGCGAAAACCACCCCCAGCTTCAATCCACGGTGCGAAGAACCCATCGTCGTACTCCCGAGGCAGGGGACTTGCGGCATCCCTTTCCCTCCTGTCCAAACGCCGAAACGCGCTGATTATTGCCCCATCCCAACCCGCCCCTCAGATGCTCCACGCCCCGCACCCCCGCCACTCCGCAACAGGTCGGGATCGCCCCGTTCCCCCCTCGCCGCTCTCCGGGTACAATCCGCACCCGCTGCGGCCAGCCAGGTTGACCCCTGGTCGCCGTCCAGCGTCGCTGCACTGGAGACGACGTGATCTCGACCGAGCAAGCTGCAACCAAGCCCGTTCGTTCGCCGGAACCCGGCCTTGCCGCCTTCCCTTCGACACCACATCGCGAGCTTCAACCTGTTGTCGCAGAAAAAGTTATGGTGATCGGGCTGGACGGGGCCACATTCGACGTGCTCGATCCGCTGATGGCCGCCGGAAAGATGCCTCACTTGGCCGAGCTGGTCCGAACCGGTACGGCCGGCATTCTCGACTCCACCAAGCCGCCGATCACCCCGGCCGCCTGGACCACCTTCATGACCGGTAAGGGCCCCGGGCGGCACGGGATCGTCGATTTCGAGCGCTACGACGCCAAAACCAACAAGCTAACCTTCAATAGCACCCTGGAAATCCGGGTCAAGACCATCTGGGATATGCTCAGCGAAAAGGGCTTCCGGGTCGGCTCGGTCAACCTGCCCATGACCTACCCCCCTCGACGGGTCAACGGCTTCATGATCTCCGGATTCGAGACCCCCAGCATCGAGTCTGACTTCACCTGGCCGCCCGAGCTGAAGACGGAGATCCTCAAACGGTGGCCGGACTACAGCTACCGGTCAAGCTGGAAGCGAAAGGCCATCGGCGGCGACGAGGTCTTCGAGCAGAACATCCGGTTCATCGAAAGGAGCTTCGGCCAAGGTGCCGAGATCGCTACGTTCTGTGGCCAGAAATACGGTTGGGACGTCCTGATGGTCCTGTACAAGCTGGTGGATAACCTCCAGCACAAGACCTGGAAGTATCTCGACCCGGTCCTATCGCAGGTCAACTGGAACCCGAAACGGGCCGCACTGGTGACCGGCTGCTTTGAGAAGCTGGACGTCGCCCTGGGCGAGCTGTTCCGCTACGCCCGGCAGAACCGGGCCACCATCCTGATCATGTCCGACCACGGACACGGCAGCCTGGACGGCAAGGCCCAGCCCAACGCCCTGCTCAGCCAGTGGGGCTACCTCAAGATCAAGAGCCCGATCACCCAGGCCTCGGTGCGAGCTCGGCAGGTCATGGATCGGCTGCTCGGTCGAACCAGCAAGCGATTCGAGGCCAACCTCGGCATCGAGCATGAGCTCGCCCTGGATTGGTCGCAAACCCGGGCGTGCGTCATTCACGCGGGCATCTACGGCTTCCTGTATATCAGCCTCAAGGGGCGTCAGCCCGGAGGACTGGTCGATCCGGCCGATTACGAGCCGCTTCGCGACGAGCTGCGCCGCAGGTTCCTGGCGGTCAGCGCTCGCCGTCCGTCCGGCGAAACCATCCCGGTCTACACCGAGGTCCACAAGACCGAGGAACTGTACCAGTGCTCACGCAAGGAGCAGCCCTGGCTGCCCGACCTGCTGCTCGTACCTCAGCCGGGCCTGGCCGTGGTACGCAAGATCCGCAGCTCCGCTCCAGTCCGATGGAGTTCGTTGCGGCATCTGGAAGGCACCCACCGAATCGAGGGCATCTTCATCGCCAACGGTCCCAATGTCCGCCAGGGCCACAGGATCCGCGCCCAGATCGCCGACATCGCCCCGACGCTCCTCGCTTCACTCGGCCTCCGCGTACCCCAGGATATGGAGGGCAAACCCCTCGCCGAGCTGTTCACCACACCACCCACCATCGAGTTCGAGACACCCCGTGCAACCACCGTTGGCGACTTCGAGGAGATCTACTCCGAGGCCGAAAAGGCGGCCCTCACCAAACGACTGACCGAGCTTGGATACCTCGAGTGAGCGTCCGGACACCGAAAGGTCCAGACCACCCCCCTTTGCCCTCCCTGAAAAAAGCGCCAGGTGTCGGCTGATGAGTGACCACAGATCCCTGAACGCTCCTTACGGCTTCTCCGTACACTGCGGCCAGGCGCCGTCGGGCAGCGGGGGGGCATCGACACCGGCTTGAGGCAGTGTGCCGCTGAGCTCTTGACGCCAGTGAGCGACGTCGCCGGCCGGTCCATAAACGTAGATCATCGTCAGCGGGGTCTCGCCGATGTTGGTGAGCTGATGGAACTCGCGGGGCGGGATCTTGACCGCCTGCCCGGAACGAACGGTCTGCCGCTCAGAACCGACGCAGGCTTCCCCGGTTCCCTCGACGATGAAGTAAACCTCCTCCTGTTCCTGATTGTGCCACGGGACCTGCCCGCCACGCGGCTCCAGCGTCACGTAGCCCATGCAGAATTGGGTGAACTGGATTGGCGATGCTCCGCCGACCACATTCTGGGTCCTCCTCCGGGCGGGGTACGTCCGGCCGTCAATCTTGGCCAAATCAGCGATAATCAAGGCCCAGCCTCCTTACGGTAGGTGAAGCGGTCCACGTGTGCCGCGTTGCTCATCCCTCTCCTCAGTACCTCACGCTCAGTCGCCTGTCACGCTATTCCCAGGTGATGCAGCCATCCTAACAGATGTTGAGAGATTCGACACGCCCGGTGCTCAATGGGTGCGCAGGTGACGACGGGGCGTCATCCGGGGTGCGGCCCGCGGTGGCGGTCTTTCGACATGAAGCCCGATTTCATCGTCGGGTGAACTTCCGATCATGATTCCGCCAGCCCGCGTCCGTTTTTGCCGATGCTAAAGGGGTCTCAAGCTGGAGGATATCGGACATTATGACCCAAGTGCGCAGTTTCATGGTCTTGCCCGCCTTGCCCGAGCCCTTGCGCCCCCTCCGGGACTTGGCCTACAACCTGTGGTGGACCTGGAGCGCGGAATCGTTCGAGCTGTTCCGCCGAATGGACATCGATCTCTGGCGGGAGCTGAAACACAACCCTGTGGCCATGCTTGCCCAGGTTCGACAAGAGCGTCTCGATCGGCTGGCAAGCGACCCGGCCTACTTGGCTTGGCTCCATCGGGTCTTGGAGGCAATGGAGGCCTACTTCGAGCGGCCGACCTGGTTCGACAAGAACTTCGGCAACCGCCCAGTGGGCACGATCGCGTATTTCTCCGCCGAGTTCGGTATTCACGAATGCCTGCCCATCTACTCCGGCGGCCTGGGTACCCTGGCCGGCGACCATCTGAAGAGCGCCAGCGACTTGGGATTGCCATTGGTCGGCGTAGGACTTCTCTACCGCCAGGGCTACTTCCATCAGTACCTCACCCAGGATGGCTATCAATTCGAGGACTACCCTGAACTGAACTTCGCCGAACTGCCGATCGTGCCCGTGCGCGACGAGAATGCACACCATTTGACCGTCAGCATGGACGTCGGCGGGCACGATGTGGCTGCCCAGGTCTGGCTCGTCCGCTGCGGGCGGGTGAATCTCTACCTGCTCGATACCAACGTCGCTCGCAACCGGCCGGAGGATCGCGATATCACCGCCCGCCTGTACGGTGGCGACCAGGAGACGCGTATCCGTCAGGAAATCATCCTCGGTATTGGCGGTGTCCGGGCTTTGGCTGCTCTGGGTATCGACCCGTCGGTCTGCCACATGAATGAGGGCCATTCGGCGTTCCTGGCAATCGAACGTATTCAGCAGAAAATGAGACGCGAAGGGCTCACTTTCGAAGAGGCCCGCGAGGTCGTCGCGACGGGTACAGTCTTCACCACCCATACGCCCGTGCCGGCCGGTATCGACACCTTCCCCAGCCCCCTGGTGACCCGGTACATGACCGGCTACTGCCAAGCCCTGGGCATCAACCAGAATCGCCTGCTGGAGTTGGGGCGGATGAACGCCTCCGACGCCAACGAGCCGTTCAGTATGGCGGTGCTCGCCCTGCGACTCGCGTATCTGAGCAACGGGGTCAGCGCTCTTCATGGGGAAGTCTCCCGCAAAATGTTCAGCGCGGTCTTCCCAGGTGTGCCGGTGAACGAAGTACCGATCACCTCCATCACCAACGGGGTGCACATCCGCAGCTGGATGTCCAGCGAGGTGGCTCATCTCTATGATCAGTACCTCGGCCCGCAATGGGCGGACGATCCGCTGAATCAGGCCATCTGGCAACGCGTGGATCTGATTCCGGACGCGGAACTCTGGCGCTCGCATGAGCGGCTTCGGGAACGGCTGGTGGCCTTCGCTCGCCGGCGTCTGAAACTCCAGCTCATCGCTCGCGGCGCCCCTCCGGCCGAAATCGATGCGGCCGACGAGGTGCTCGATCCTGAGGCGCTCACCCTCGGTTTCGCTCGCCGGTTCGCCACGTACAAGCGGGCGACCCTGTTGATGCGCGACTCGGATCGCCTGGCCAGAATCCTCACCAGCGGCGACCGCCCCGTGCAACTCATCATTGCCGGAAAGGCCCATCCCAAGGACGAGGCCGGCAAAGAACTCATCAAGCGGATTGTGGCCATGACCAAGACGCCCCAGCTCCGCAACCGGCTGGTCTTCCTCGAAGACTACGACATGAGCATCACCCGGTCCCTGGTCTGGGGCGTGGATGTGTGGGTCAATACGCCCGTCAAGCTCCACGAAGCCAGCGGCACGAGCGGTATGAAGGTCATTCCCAACGGCGGCATCAACATGTCGGTGCTCGACGGCTGGTGGCCGGAGGGATTCGATGGCACTAACGGCTGGGCAATCGGCGATCGCCGCATCTACGGCAACCAGGACTACCAGGACCATATGGAGGCCGAGTCGTTCTATGAACTGCTCGAGAAGGAAATCGTGCCGCGATTCTATGACCGCGGAGCGGATGGCCTCCCGCGCCGGTGGGTGGCGACGATGAAATCGTCGATGCGGACCTGCTGCCCGGTGTTCAACACCAACCGCATGGTTCGCGAGTATGCCGAGCGATTCTACCTGCCCGCCGCCGAGCGCTGGCACCGGTTCAGCCAGGAGAAGTACAGAGTCTCACGCGATATCGCCGCCTGGCGGCAGAAGCTCCTGCAGCGCTGGAACGAGATCAGCATCGACTCGCTGCAGGCGGACATCCCGCAGACCGTCACGGTCGGCAATCGCCTCGCGGTCCAGGCCGAGATCCGCCTGGGCTCCATCGATCCCGCCGAGGTGTCGGTGGAGCTGTACTACGGCCCGCTGGACGCTCGCGGGTTAATCACCATGGGTAGTTCGGCTCCGCTGCAATGCCAGAGCCGCGACGGCTCCTCCGGCCGGTACAAGTACACCGGCGAGATCCCGTGCGAGTACAGCGGCCACTACGGCTACGCCCTTCGGATCGTGCCGCACCATCCGGAGATGGCTGCCCGCTACAACATCGGATTGGTCCGCTGGGGTTGATGCCTGACCGCGTAGCTGAGACACCCGCCACCGCGCCTGGCCCGGGCTCCCTCTCCGGCCGCCGCTCGCCCTCCCGCCGGTGAGGGTGGAAACAGAGTGTCCGGACCGCCGCGCTGCCGAGACCGGCCCGTCACCACCCATAGCGATGTGCCAGCATGGCCAACGTCGGGAGTCGGGTACAGGCTCGACTCACGACATTGCCGAGGACCAGCCCAGGCACAGCCTCCGCGCCGCATCATCCCGGTTTGAGCTGGGCGTTCGAGACGGCCACGTCGGACCGCCGCTTGGCGAAGTCGCTCACTGAGCGGACGTCGCCGCGGGGGGCTTGGGCTTCACTTCGATGATGCCGGCGGCCGGCGGCGGGGGGGTGCTTGTCGAGCTGGACTTCGGCTGGCTCACGATCTCGCCCGGTGAATGCCGCGTCCTCTCGTCGGTCAACTGGGCGATGCGGCGATACGCGAAATCCAGGTTGCTCTTGTTGGAACGCTCGTTCTTGACCACCTCCTGGTACATCGCCAGGGCGTTCTCGCGCTCGTGCATGCGATAGTCGAGGAGCACGGCCAACTGGAACCGGACCGGGTGCTGGATGTTGGGGTTCCACTGGAGCGCCTTACGGTACCATTCGGCGGCGATGGTGTTGTCCTTCTCCTCAAAATACTCCTTGTGGATCTCGGCGATGTAGAAGGCGGCGTCGGCGATCTTGTCGCTGTCGGGGTAGTTGTCCACCAATTCATTGAACTTGGCCAGCGCCAGCTTCATCGTCCGTTGGTTGTACAGGCCCGGGATCTCGGACCCGCCTTTCTTCATCAGGGCCCGGCCCTCGTTGAAGAGCTTGTCGGCCTCGGCGATCGACTGGGTAGGCTTGAGCTCGGTCGCCGGCGCCTCGGTGTCGCTGATGTAACGGTACGGCTTCACGTACTTGAGATCATTCAGTTCAGTGCGAGCCCATGCCTCCTTCACCGCGTTGCCGTTCTCGTTGTAGTAGTTGGCGAGCGCTCTGAGCAACCGGGCATACATGGTGCGGTGGAGGATCATCTCCTCAACCAGGTCCAGCTCCGTGCGGCCCGCGGTCTTGATGTCGGGGACATGGATGCCCGCGGGCGTCTCCAGATCCGTGGTCGGGCCGGCGACCTTGGTGCGCTCCGGACCCGCGATCTCATCGGTCTTGCAGCCGCCGGCCAGGACCGTACCCAAAACGATACCAAGCCCAGCGATCATCCGACGATTGAACCTATCCGTCAGCGTCCTCATTGCGTCAGCCTCCTGCGACGACGAACCAGCGCGATCCTGCTGAAATAGACTTCCCTGGCAACGTTAGGCGAGTCAAGCGTAAGCGAGAATGGCCGGAATCGTCAAGCTTCAGCGGCTACCATTGGGCCTCCTCGAACGCGCCCAGCGGTCCCTTGGGCCGTCCCTTCGGGCGGTTCTTGATGATGGACTGGGCGAGGGCGATGTCGCCCGGAGCGGTGACTTTCAGGTTGCTGAAATCAGACTCGACGATCTGGACGGGATGGCCCAACCGTTCGACCAACTGGGCGTCGTCGGTGGGTTCGCCCTCGAACTCGCCGCGTCTGGCGTAAGCCTGCTCGATCAGATCACGCTTGAACACCTGCGGCGTCTGAGCCTCCCACAGCCCTTCGCGGGAGATCGTCTCGTCAACCACCAGGCTTTCGCCCGCCCGCTTGATCGTCCCGCGCAGCGGGGCGGCTAGGATCGCGGCGTTCGTTTTCCTCGCCTCGGCAGAAACGCGATCAATCATCTCCTGGCTCACGCACGGGCGGGCAGCATCGTGGATGGCCACAAACTCGGCCTCGGGAATCACCGCCGCCAGACCGTTGGCCACCGAGTCGCAGCGCAGCGGCCCGCCGATGACCGGTTTGACGCCCATGAAGCCCAGATTGGCCCCGAACTTCTCTTTGATGTGCTCCGCGTCTTCGGGAGCAATGACCAGCAGAGTCTGACACACGTCCTCACGGTTGATGAACTGCTCTACGGAGCGGAGGAACATCGGCCGGCCGTCGAGCTTGGCCAGAATCTTCTTCTCCTTGCCGCCAAACCGGGTGCTCTTGCCCGCGGCCACAATGATGACTGCCATCTTGCCCATGGCTGACGATCTCTCCTTCTCGATGCTCGAATATGCCCGCCGGCCGTCGTCGGCGAGGAGGACGTGCTGGCGGTTATCGCCGCGCCGAGTAATATGACCACGCGGCGCAACAGTACTCTAGAGCGGGCCCCGGGCACGGTCAAGAAAACCCAGCATGGCTGCAGACGATGCCGCCAGATCAAGGGCGAGTTGGAAGCGGAACAAGGCCCAGGCCGCGCCGCACGGCCAGCCTCCGCGGGGAGACGTCACCAGAATGCTCAGCTTCGAAGTGAGGCATCCCGATCCGGGCGGGCGGGCACGTTGCGGGACAGTCACAACGCCGCACGGCCAGATCCGAACCCCGGCGTTCATGCCCGTGGGAACGCGGGCCACAGTCAAAGGCCTCTGGCCCCAGCAGGTGCGCGACAGCGGTACGGATATCCTGCTCGCCAACACCTATCACCTGCTGCAGCGGCCGGGAGCAGAACTCGTCGAACGGCTCGGCGGGCTGCACAAGTTCATGGCCTGGGACGGCCCGATCCTGACCGACAGCGGCGGTTACCAGGTCTTCTCGCTGGCAGACCTCAACAAGATCACCGATGAAGGTGTGACCTTCCGTTCCCACATCGACGGCCAGACGATCCACATGGACCCGCTCTCGGCTACCCGGATCCAAAACCAGCTCGGCGCCGACATCATCATGGCATTCGACCAGTGCCCGCCGGGCGACGCCGACCGAGCCACCGCCCAGGCGGCGGTCGATCGGACCATCCGCTGGGCGGGGCGATGCCACTCCGCCCACCAGCGCTCCGACCAGGCCCTGTTCGCGATCGTGCAGGGAGGTGTCTACTGTGACCTCCGGCTGGCGTGCGCCCAGAAGCTCATCGAGATCGACTTCCCCGGTTACGCCGTGGGAGGATTGTCGGTCGGTGAGACCCATGAACAGATGGTCGAGGTCCTGCGTGAGGTCGTGCCAGCCTTGCCTCCCGACCGGCCACGGTACCTGATGGGCGTGGGCATGCCTCGGGACATCCTCGCGGCCGTCCAGGTCGGGATCGATCTGTTTGACTGCGTTCTGCCGACGCGAAACGGACGCAATGGCTCCGCGTTCACCGCCGGCGGGACACTGAGACTGCGAAACGAGAAGCACCGCCTCGATCCAGGACCACTTGAGGAGAACTGCCCCTGCCCCGCCTGTCGGCAGTTCAGCCGGGGGTACATCCGGCATCTGTTCCTCGTCGGCGAGATGATGGGACCGATCCTGGTCTCGGTCCACAATCTGTGGTTCTACCAGCGGTTCATGGCCCGGCTGCGAGACTTGATTCCGAACGGGGATTACGCGACGATGCTGGCCGAATTCCCCGTGGCCGGCGAGCCCGGCCGGGCGGATTCACGGATCAGCACGGGTTGAGTGACGCATATGACGCTTCCCATTCTGGCTCAGGACGCCGGCAACTTCCTCTGGATCGGCCTCATCCTGATGTTGGTGGTCTTCTACGGAGTCATGCTCTCCGGCAGCCGGAAAGACAAGAAGGCTCGCCAGGAGATGCTCGCAGGGCTACACAAGAACGATCGGGTCATGACCATCGGAGGCATCATCGGCTCCGTCGTGTCCGTGACCGATAATGAGGTGACACTGAAGGTCGACGAATCCGCCAACGTCAAGATCACCGTCGTTCGCAGCGCCATCCAGAAAGTGCTGGTCGAGGACGAGAAGCCGAGTCTGTAAACGCACCGGCTGTCTCGGAATCGGGCGCCGTGCGGCCGGCCCCAAACCCCGATGCGATCAGTCACCCCGTTCGCAGCCCCCGGAAGAAGCCACATCCTTCCCTCGGGGTCGCAGGCTCAGGAGCTGGACGCATCACCCGATCCCTGGCGTTTCGGCCCGGGCGTGGGCGGAACATAGGGAATGAATGGTTGGCCTTCCGGCGGCAGTGTCATTCGGTCGGTTCTCGGCAGGTCGGCCGCGGGCTCCCCCGGCGTCGACAGGGGGCTTCGCGACCAACAACAGGCCTGCATCAAGACGGCCGGGGCGTAGTGCTGGAGCAGCGCCCGCTGGCATTCCGTGCTCCTGGTCTCCAGGTAGCGTTCCCAGAGCAGGTTGGCATCATCCGCGTATCGGTACATCCTCCACCCCTTGTCCGAGGCGTTTTCGACGGGTATCGCCCCTGCAATCCTCTGTGACGAACATATCGACTACCCTTGGACAATCCGCGAGACCGTAAGTACCCGAGATTGAGGTCGATCCGCCTGTCTCGACCGCGGGGCTGAACGCAGGGCAGCTTGACAGGAACCTTGGTGTCCCGGATTATACTCGCGGGGCGAGGCAGGCTGGTGTCGGCCGCGCCTAACTGGAGTATTCGCCGATCTCTCGGCGAGCTCCCCTTTGGATTTAACTCATGCTGGAGCATGGAGTTATGAGAAGCACGCGCAAGTGGCGACCGGGTCTGGGTATTCTCGCGTTGTCCGTGGCCACCCTGTTGCCACTCCTGCTCGGCCAGGGCTGTCCGGACCTCGCCGATCTCAGCAGTACCATCACCGGCAACATCTCCGGGAGCCTCACCGGAACGACCACTCTCATCGTGCGCTCGCCGTCCGTCGCCCAGACGATCCGGATCGGCGATGCCTTGACCATGGTCTACGACGTGAGCAGCTCCGCCTCGAACGTGGTCGCCTTCTACGACCGCGACGGCGTGGCCGGCAGCGGCGATGAGGTGGTTTTTGCCACCTCCCTCGCCGCCGGCACGGGCAAGGTGGTGACGCTGCAGACCGGCACCCTGGCGGCGGGCACGCTGCGCGTGGGCATCCGTGCGACCATCGGCCTGCAGACCCTGACCGAGTACGCCCCCGGCGTCGTGACTCTGCAGGCCGGCGTGGCCGTGACTTGGGTCTCCCCGGCCGCCCCGGTCAGCCTCGCCGCTGGCGCCAGCCTTCCAATAGAGTTCGACGCTGGCACAACCCAGTTCCAATATCGGCTCTTCTACGACCGCGACACCACCGTCAATTCCAACGAGACAACGATCCACCAGGCCACGGTCAACGGTTCCTCGACTGTGGAACGGACCTTCAACACCGCCTCGCTCGCCACCGGCGTCTACAATATCGGCGTGGTCGTCACCCCGACTACGGGGTCGCCGATCACCAGCTACAATCCGGCGACACTGACCGTGACGACCGGCGTCTACATGGAGATCCTCGCGCCCACTGTCGGCCTGGTGGTGCAGCCGGGCGAGTTCGTCCAGATCCTCGTGGCCGCTAACGACCCGTCAAATCCAACCGCCAGCGTACGCACTTTCTACGATCCCGATACCACCTTCGGCAACGGCAACGAGACCACCATCGCGACCTTCCCCGCATCGGTCGGCGGGACAAACTGGAATACCACCGGGGTGATCACCGGCGATTACTACGTCGGCGCCGAGCTGCTCAACGGCCAGAGCCCTCCGCTGACCCGGTACAGTGCCGGCGTCGTTCAGGTCGGCAGCGGCGGCGGCGGCACGGGTGAAGCGTCACTCTCCGTGACCTCCCCCCTCACCGCCGCAAGCATCCTGGAAGGTAATACCTACCGGATCAACTGGACAACCAACCTCCGGCGCAGCGAAGGCACCGTCCGGGTCTTCCGCGAGCCCGACGCCGACGACGACGGCGAGCCCGATGGCGAGGTGACTCGAGTGACCATCGTGGATGGCCTCGAAGCCCTGACCCAGTTCGTGGACTTCAAAACCACTGGCGCGATCGGCAAGTTCTTCATCGGGGCGACCTTGACACCGGTGACCGGCGACCCCGTGACCGACTACGCCCCAGGTACCCTGACCGTTGTGCCGAAGACCTTCTGGGTCGGCGACTTCGCCACCAAGCGGGACAACACCGGCAACGTGGTTGCCCAAACCGGCTTCGCCCGCGGGGCCATCTTCCGAGGCCACAACTTCGGTGACAACCTGGGCAGCGCCCTGCTCGCCGCCGACGACTACGACGGCGATGGCCGCAACGAGATCGTCATGGGCGCCCAGTTCGGCAAGCCGTTCTTCGCTCGCGCCGAGGGACGAGGAGCCGGCGAGGCATATCTGATCTACGGCCAGGCCGCGCGGTATTCGGGTCACTACTACGCCAATAGCGTTGGACTGGGAGCCACCACCACCACCGACGCGGCTCTCCCTGGCACCATTCTCACAGGCGTCGTGCCCAACCCCTACGCCGGCGACGATCTCGTCAACGTGAGCCTCGCTCGGGCCGGTTCCTCGATTCCGTATACCGTCGAAGGGGGCGTCGCCCAGCCATACGCCACCGAAGGCCTTCGGTCCATCACCTTGATCCCCGACCAGGACGGCGACAACCGGCAAGAACTCGTCTTCGGCTTCCCGTACTGCAACTCGTTCAGCTTGATCAACCAGGTGGCCGATGGAATTCACCCCGCACCACTGCCCGCCCTAGGCCGGCTGGAAAACAACGGCCACTTCCTGCGCGGCGGGGTGATCACCCTGTCCAGCCGAAACTCCCTGCTGGCCAACCGCCGGGCCGTCAGCCGCCATTTTGACCGCGTCATTCAGCTCGACGAGGTCGGCCAGGTGTTCGAGGATATGGGTATCGATCCCGGTTGGGGCAATCCGCCTTCGGTGGCCGATGTCTGCCCTAACTTCCCCAATACCACCCTCGACGGAACCGCGGAGACGATCGTGTTCCCGTGCGAGGGCTTCTTCCAGAGTACCGAAGGAACCATCAGTCCGCCGCGGTTGGCGACATCGCTCGCTGCAGGCGGTCTGGTCATCGCCCCGGAGACGACCTATTGCATGGGCGGCGAGATGGTCAATCTCTCCCAGATCGACCCGCCACCCGGGCCCAGCGAGCTCGAGTTCATCGGCGGCCGCCAGGTGGCCGGACCGAACGGCACCGACCAGTGCACCCCGAATGTCAACCTCGGCCCAGTCTTCGGCGAATGGCCAATGTTCGGTACCATGGCCGTGCTGGGTACGGGTTTCTACAGCACCGGGCTCACCCACGACACGCGGGTCATGTCCCCGCCCCGGGAGCCCTACGGATGCCGGATCCTCGGCCAGACCACCAGCCAGTGCCCCGACCCCGCCGCCTGCTTGTCCACCGCCAACCGCTTCGGACACAGCGTGTCAACTTCCGGCGACTTCCTGCTGGTCGGAGCCCCGCTGCGGACCGCCCTTCGCGCCGAGACACCGTCGCTGCCGACGGCTACTCGCGCCCAGGCCGGCGAAGTCTATATGCTCCAGCTCAAGCGACCGGGGGCGCCCGACAACCAGTACCTCTGGACCACCCCCGCCCACGGCGACAATGAGACGGTTCCCGCACCCCACAACTACATCATCGGCGACCTCGGCTACGTTCGCGCCGAGATACTCGATAGCCGCCGCTACGACAAGCCCGGCGATGTGGACTTCGAGATGTCCAACCCCATTCGCATCATCGGAGCCTCCGCCGGCGACCAGGTGGGCGACGTGACCGGCTTGGCGGACATCAACAACGACGGTGTCGATGATGTCGCCGTCGGTGCCCCGGGGGCGGCCAGAATGCCCAACGAGACCTTCCCCCGTGGGGCGGTCTATGTCCTTTACCGCCGCCAGCCCGAGATCGAGGCGGACTACCTGCTCGAAGACTTGGCCCGCGACCCCGCCTCAGACCCGCAGCGCCTCAACGGCCTGATGATCATCGGCCAGCCGGGCGAGAACATCGGACGGTCGCTGGCCGGCGGCGGCGATCTCAATGACGACTACAACCACGATGGGTACGCCGACCTGCTGATCGGCAGCCCCGACGCCTTTACCGCCGGCGGCGCCCAGTCGGGCGAGGTGTTCATCCTGTTCGGCGGACGCAACCTGTTGAACCCGGCCGGCGGCATCACCCTCGGCGACCTCCGGGACGCCGGCTACGGCATGCTGCTGACCGGGGCGGGCACAGGGCATCACGCCGGTATCACCGTGGCAAACGCCGGCGATTTCAACGGCGACGGCATCCCCGATATCCTCATCGCCGCACCGGATGCCAGCCCATCGTTTACGTTCACCCCCGGCGGCGACGGCACCTACGCCGCTGCCGGGACCGCCCACGGCGTCGACTTGGACGGCAACGGGGTGGCCGACGACCGCAACCTCGACGGCGACCCCGATGACCTGACCGGCGCCGGTATCGTCTACGTGGTCTTTGGTGGCACCCACCTGACCGGGACGATTTCCTTGGGCCAGATCGGAAGTGACAATCTGCCCGGCGTCATGTTCGTCGGCAGCAACGGCGGTGACGCGTTGGGCGGCGGCCTCACTCAGAACGGCCTCCTGTCCAAGGGCGTTGCATCCGCGGGCGATCTCGACGGCGACGGCCGAGCCGATCTCCTGATCAGCTCGATTCTGGCCTCACCCGAGGGTAAGACGGCCGCCGGTGAGGTATACTTGATCTACGGCTTCAAGCCCTGATCCTTGTGAGGTGGATGGTCATGGTGTTTGCCCGAAACTTGGTCGTCCCTGCGGAGGGCGTCGGTATGCGCTCGCGGTTCACTGATCCCCGATTCGGCGGTTGTCTTTCCGTTGTCATGACCTTCTTCCTGGCGGGCGGATTCCTGGCCGGCCAGGCCTCGGCCCAGACCGCCGTGGTCGCGGATGGCGTCTTGACCTTCACGGCCACCGGCGCCGATGAAACCATCCAGTTGACCACCGACGTCTTTGCGGCAGACAGCGTCGCCGCGGGCGTCCCAGCCGAGGACACCGCCATCGTTCAGATTCTCTATGCCGTCAAGCCCGGCGCCCCGGTGGCCTTCTTCGTGGCCGGCGGTAACGTCGCCAGCCAGGCCGACCTGGATGCCATCACCTTGGATGCGGTCTCCTCGATCGTCGTCCGGGCCATGGCCGGCGCCGATGATGTGGATTGCAGCATGTTCGCCGGTGATGACACCCCGCCAGTAGAGGTTTGGGGTGGCCCAGGCGACGACATCATCACCGGTAGCGGCGGGGACGATACCCTGAACGGCGAGGGCGGCAACGACCTCATCAACGGCGGCAAGGGCAAGGACGGCATCGACGGCGGTGGTGGAGACGACATACTCAACGGCGGCGAGGATGAGGACACCATTGCTGGTGGCGGCGGCAACGACCTGGTTCGAGGCGACAGGGGAGCTGACGAACTGGGTGGCGGAGGCGGATTCGACGTCCTCGACTACGCCACCGACGCGGGGCTCTACGCGGTTGTCGTCAGTCTGGATTCCAATACCGCCACCGACGGGTGGGGCGATGCCGACGCCCTGGCGGACGATACCTTCGCCGCCATTCGCGGAAAAGGCACCAACGACACCCTGACCGGTGATCCCATCCGCCCAACCACGATCCTCGGTGGCGGTGGCGACGATACCATCACCGGTGGAAACCAGCGGGATGTGCTCCTGGGTGACAGCGGCAACGACACCATCGACGCGGGAACCGGGAACATCGGCGACATCGTGTTCGGTGGAAGCGGCAATGACATTATCTACGGGCGGGAGGGCGGCGATCTCCTCGTGGGTGACGGCCCCTTGCCGCCCGACTGGGGAGCGACCGGATCGGGTGACTACGATCCGCTGGTCACGGCCGTGGGGCCGATTCCCTGGGCCGCCATGCTGGATCCGGCCGCGATGATCGCCTCCACCTCGATCGGTAATGATGACATCTTCGGCGGCGACGGCTCCGATTCCATCTACGGATGCGGCGGCAGCGACCGGATCATCGGTGACGAACACCAGGACGCGGCTAACGCCGGCGGCGATACGATCTACGGCGATTTCGACTACGACATCAACGCTGACGGCCTCATCAGCCTCAATGCCCCGGGAGGCCCCGATGAAGTGGGAACCGCCCTGGCGGAAACGGGCATCTTCGCCGGCGCCGCCGATGAAATCATGGGCTGCGCTGGGGCAGACATCATCTACGCCGGTGCCGGAAACGATATGGTCAGCGGTGGCGACGGCGCGGATACCATCGAAGGCGGGACGGGAATGTTCGATACGCTCTATGGCGGAGCGGTCGGCTACGATCCTGAAACCGACTTCCCAACCTGGCTCCCGACCAATGACGGCAGCGCCGCCGACACGGTGACTTTTGTCCAGATCCCCCTGGTGGCGGAAGGCGGGGCCAGCGTCCTCCTTGACCTGGGCGCAGGCTCGCTTGCCGCCGGCGGATTCGCCATGGACGACGGCAGCGGCGGCCTCGATATCCTGTACGGCTTCGAGAACGCCACCGGTTCGGTCAACGACGACATCATCTACGGAACCAACGCGTTTCGCCTCCCCGACATGATGATGCCGCCGAACCCGGACGCTAACATGGTGGACCGGGATAACATCCTCATCGGCATGGGCGGCAACGATATCATTGTCGGGCGAATGGGCAACGACTACCTGGTCGGCGATGATCCCATAGACATCACCGTGGTCGGTAATGATCAGATCTGGGGCGATATGGGCGATCACACCAACCCGGCCTTGGCGGGCAACGACCTCCTCGACGGCGGCCCCGGCGACGACCAACTGCACGGCGAGGGTGGCGACGATACCATCAGCGGAGGCGCCGGCACCAATGTGCTCTACGGCGGGCCCGGCGAAGATACCCTCGACTACAGCAGTTTCGCCGGCACGGTCACCATTGACCTGAGCGGCGCGGGCAACGGGACGACGACCGGTGACTTCGACAACTATGGTACCAACGACACCACCGACACAATCCCCACCTGCGACAACCTGACCCCGGCTACAACCCCGAACGGCGCCGCCGTCGCTCTGGCGGCCATCGATTGCGCCCTGGCCGTGAACAAGGACCTGGACCGCTTCGAACTGGTCCAGGGCGGCTCCGGAAACGACACCATTCGCGGCTACGCCAATTTCCCGACCGAGATCTACGGCCTCTTCGGTGACGACACATTGACCGGCGGCACCAAGGCGGATCTGGTCGACGGAGGGACCGGCAACGACACCATCGAGGGCTTGGCGGGTGACGATATGTTGCTCGGTAACGCCGGTACGGATACGGTGACCTACGCCTCCTCGGCCGCCAATCAGCCCGTGACCGTCAACCTGCGAACCTTGGGTATCCAGGACACCGTCTCCGCGGGCTTCGACACCCTCAGCGGATTCGAGAACCTGACCGGGGGAGCTGGCAATGACACCCTCATCGGCGATTCGTACCCGAATGTCATCACCGGCGGCCTGGGCAACGACTACCTCCTGGGACAAGGTGACCAGGATGTCTTCCAGAACGGCCACTGGGTCGTGCTCGAGGATACCCTCGATGGCGGAGGTGGAACCAACTACGCCGACTACCGATTCGTACCCGATGCGACTCCGAACACCAACGCCAACGTTCCGGGCGGGTACGGGGTCGATCCCGGCAATCCCAACCACGTGCTCCACGACGGCTTCGGTGGAAGCGATGTCCTGCTGAACATCGCCTCCAAACTGGCCCCCAACGCAACCCTGACCGTCACCGCAGGCGCGGACCAGGTCATCAAGCCGGACGGCAGCGTCACCCTGGCGGGTGCCGCAACCGGCGGGGCTACCGGCGTCGCCGCCAACTACAAGTACGTCTGGAACACCGAGCCGCCGACGGCCATGCCCCCCGGCTCCGCGTGGGATGACTGCACCGTGACCATTCCCGGCCTGAGCAACCGCTGCATTGCCCAGCCGGTCGCCTCGCCAGAGACGACCACCACCTACCGGCTGACGGTTGTTGACTTGAACTCGGGAACCGACACCAACCAGCTGGTCGCCTCCGATTTCGTGAAGGTGACCGTGGCCACCGAGCTGGTCGTCGACGCGGGCAATGACCACAGCATCAGCGTGGGTGGCAGCACTCAATTGACGGGTGTCGCTACCGGCGGGGTGACGCCGTATACCGTGTCCTGGGCCCCGGCTACGGGCCTGTCCAGCACCACCATCCTGCTGCCTGTCGCGTCGCCCTCGACAACGACCAGTTACACGCTGACTGTCACCGATCAGACCGGACAGACCGTGAGCGACAGCGTCACCGTCCGGGTAGCCAACGCCTTCTCCGTCAACGCCGGCCCGGACGTGACTATCAACGAGGGCGCGAGCACCCAGCTGACCTGCCTGGCCAGCGGCGGAACCGAACCCTACACCTATCTGTGGAGCCCCGCGACCGGCCTGAGCTCGACGACCATCACCAGCCCAGTGGCCAGTCCGACGGTGACTACGACCTACACCGTCCAGGTCACCGACGCCGCATCGCGGATCACAACCGATTCCGTCGTCGTGACCGTGTTGCCTGTATCGGCCCAGCATCCCGATCCGGACCCGACCGGCCAGGATGACGCGACCACCACCGGCCAGGACTCGCCCACCAATCGGATGGTCCCGCTCTGCGGCAGCGGTGTCGGTCTGACCTTCGGGCTGATGAGCGCTTTGTTCATGGCCATGCTGCGGCGCAGAAATTGGAGATGACCACGGTCCCCCCAAGGGAGTGAGGATAGCGATGCGATCCAACCGGATGGGTATTCGTGTGCAGGTTCGACCACTGACCGGCCCGCTGGTAGTCATCGCCTGCGCGATGGCTGGCGCCGCGGCATGGAGCTCGGCCGCCTATGGCGCCGGCGGGGCCACGGGGCTGGTGACCCAGTCCGGTACTGAGTACACGCTTGTCCTCGATCCTCGACAGTCGAGCGAGGCCATCACTCAGCGCCTGGCGAGTGCCGGCCATTTGAGCATCAGCCGTATTCCCGGCTTGCCGCCCCGCTTCGCCCACTATCGCCTGATTACCGTGCCCGCGGCGGATCAGACCACCAAGAATCAACTCCTCGCTGTGGATGGCGTCCTGGCCGTTCGAAACGTCCATCGTTGCGCCAGCCTCGACTACCCGATCCTGGAAACCGGCCAGATCATCGCCAAGTTCAAGCCCGGCACTCCCTACGCCCAGGTGCAGTCCACCGCGGCTCGTCACGGCTGCACGGTTCGACGGCAGTTCGCTTTGCTCAACCAGGTCTACGTTCTCAACCTGAACGATACCACCATCACCGGTATGCAATGCGCCGCGGCTCTTGCCGCCGAACCCAACGTGGTGTTCAGCCATCCCAGTCTCCTCTTCAAGCTGGAGAAACACGCGGAGTCGATCGACGACCCGCTCTATCCCTATCAGTGGCACCTCCAGAACACCGGACAGTTGCCGGGCGCGACGCCGGGGGAGGACATCAAGGCCCCCGAAGCCTGGGAAATCACCCAGGGACAGGGCGCCGTCATCGCCGTCATCGACGATTCAATTCAAAAGGACCACGAGGATCTGAAGGACAACTACCTGACCGGCGTGGACATGCTGGGCTCGACATTCAACGATGACTGGAGCGATCCGTCATGGGTCGTTCCGGGCGACTCGGATGGCGACCCCAGCCCCTATTTCGGGCCTGACCCGTACCTCGGCACCGTCACGGGTCTGTATGGTGAGTTTCATGGCACTTGCGTGTCCGGCATCATCTGCGCCCGAGCTAACAATGTCGGAGTACGCGGCGTGGCTCCGATGGCCAGCCTCGTGGGCTGCAAAATCGGTCTGGGCAGCCTCTACACCACGGATCAGGATGTGGCCGACGCTTTCATCTTCGCCGAGACCAACGGCGCCATGGCGGCAAACAACAGCTGGGGCGGGCCCGGTCAGGCCATCCTCCCAACCATCCCCAACACGAGTCTCATGCTGCCCGATCTGATCAGCGACACGATCAAGACCGTGTCCACCACAGGGCGCGGTGGACGCGGCATGCTGGTGCTCTACTCCGCCGGCAACTCGAGCATGCTGATCAGTTTCGGTAACATCTACGGAGGCATGCCGCAGGTGATGGCCATCGGTGCCACCATGCGAAACGGCTTGATTGCCTGCTACAGCGACTACGGCCCCGACATGTCCGTCTGTGCCCCCGGTGGCGGATCGGCGGCCCCCCGCGACACCATGGGCGGCGGCGTCGCTCTCAGCGACTGCTTTGAGGCCGATATCGCGACCACCGACGACTCGGAGGTCCCCGGCTACTGGATCACCAACTACGATCTGGTGGGCAATACCTGGGTGTTCTTGCCCGGCTATCCCATCCGGGGCCTTAACCCCCCGATGAAGTTCCTTACCTCCGGGACCTACTTCCCGGGGCCGAACTGCATTCCGTCTATGCCCGGCGGCAACTTCTGCATCCCGCAAGTTCCTGATAACTACGAGACCGTGGACTTCCCTCAGCAGGACTACACGCGGCACATGAATGGCACCTCGGCGGCATGCCCGGTCGTCACCGGCGTCGCCGCCCTCGCGTTCAGCATCAATCCGAATATGACTGCTCAGGAGGCTCGCAATCTCATCGAGCACACCGCCGACCGGATTCTGGCTCCCAACGAGTACTGGGATCCGATCACCGGCCACAACGACCGCTACGGGCACGGGCGGGTCAACGCCTATCGGGCCGTGCAGGCCGCCCAGGCCGCCAAGACTTGGCCGAGCCCGATCAAGAACATTCAGAACGTCAGCTCGCAGGCTCTCGTCCGCCTCTTCTGGGAGTTCCCAGACTGGGATGAGGACGGATTCGCCGATGCCGATGCCGCAGCCGTCCTCATCGTCCGGGCGCTCAGCGGCAAGCTGCTGTGGGCCCCGACCGACGGCGTGGAATACACCGTCGGCCAGCAGGTCGCACCCGGCGTGGTGGTCGTGGCCAACTCGCTGATCGATACGCTTGATCAGACCGGCCTCCAGGCCGGCAAGTACGACTTCGCGTTCTTCACCCGGAACGGCTCGAACTACTACTCCTGGGGCCGCAGCGTGACCGTCACCACCACCGGCACGATCACTATGCCCCTCGCCTCGATCTCGGCTGCGCCCATCGCCGGGCGCGCTCCGCTGACAACCCACTTCGCCGCCGGCGTCATCGATCCCAGCCACGGCGTGAAGAACCTCACCTACCAGTGGGACTTCGGTGACGGAACCGCAATCAGTAACGAGGTGACGCCCGATCACACCTACACCATCGCAGGCGAGTACTTCCCCCAGGTGACTGTCACGGATTCCGCCGGGCTCTCCGCCAAGGCCAGCACACGCATCGTCGTCTCCGGCGCTGCCAACAAGCCCCCGCAGGCAAGTATCGTGGCGAGCAAGACCAGCGGGCAGGCGCCGCTGCCCATCGTCTTCCAGGGCTTCGGCATCGATCCGGATATCGGCGGCTTTATCGTGCGCTATGACTGGGACTTCGGCGACGGGTCGACCGCCTCCGGCCAGATCGTGGAGCACGTCTTCGTGGCGGGCGGGACCTACGGCGTCAGTCTGACCGTGACCGACGACCAGGGCGCTTCCGGCAGCACCAGCATCCTCATCAGCGTGAGCGGGGCAAGCTCAACGTTGGCCGAGACCGATCCGCCCGGTACCCTGGGGCGGTCCCTGCCTCAGTGCGGCATGGGCCTGCCGGTGGCCCTGCTCGGCATCTCGGTGGGGCTCGTGACCATGCGTACCGGCCGCCGCCGACCCACTTGAGATCAAAACGAAGCATCGCCCGCCTGTGGGCGGGTGCGGCACGGGGCTGGCTGAAGGCACACACCTTCGACCGGCCCCGTGCGTTTCTGTGCCTCCCCCCGGCCGTCTCAGCGCGTGGAAATGATCTACAGTCTCACGTGGGCCACCACGATCCCTTCGGGATCCCGGTAGGTCTTGGCGTCGTCCTCGGTGCGAACGGTCGCGCATCGGGTCAGGAAATACAGCGTCGGTTCGACGATGTGCTGGTTGTTCAGGAAGGGTTCCGTGTACTTGATAGCTCCGTACTTGGCCTCGTCGATGTGGTGCTGCCGCCCCACGCGATCGTCCCAGTCCACGCCTTCGGTGAGGAAACCGTGAGGACCGTAATGATGCTTGGCCGCAGCCCGCAGGAGGGTCAGCCCGTCAGCTAGGTACCTTCCCTCCCCCGTGTCGGAGTAGGCCTCCAGGAAGGCCAGCGATGCTTCGGCGTTCTCCCACATGTACGACGTATTCCAGCTGTCCTCCATGAACAGCAGACCGGTCGTCGCGAGTCCGTTGCGGTCCTCGGTCATCTTGAACCGCTCCAGGCGCGGCAGGATCTTCTCCAGGGCGAACCGGCCCAGGGCCGGGTCACCCAGAACCTGGCCGGCGCGGCGGATGACTCGGAACGCGGTCGAGCAGGTCACGTTCTCCTCGGCGTCGTAGGTGTCATGGTTGATGCTGGCATAGAATCCGCCCGCCCGCATGAAGGCCTGGACTCCGGTCCGCAACTTCTCCCGGTAATCACCCAGCTTCCGGTCGGTCAGCTCCGCCCATAGCTGCAAAATGAACAAGCCGTCGCCACTGGTGGCAAAGAAAGCATCGTCGCCACCCTCGGCTGCCCGCGGATACGGGCTGCCGTCCGGTGTGCAGCGGCGGGGAAACCAGCCGTTGGCCAGCGGCTTGAGGTGAGCATCGAGCCACCGGGCGTATGCGACGGCCGCGGCCCTCAGCCGGCCCCGGCGGCGCTCGTCGAGATCCGAACAGAACAGCATCTGCACCGCCACCTTGGCGGTCGAGCCAGGACAAAACCAGTCGTTCGTGTGCTTGAAATTGAGCACGATCCGGTCCGTGGGAATGTGCCGGTACCCGCGGATCAAACCGCTGCCGGTGTCAATGAAGCCAGCGTCGAGGACGTGGTCGATGACAGAAAGGGCAGTCCGTTCCACGTCCGTCTTGCCGGTGAACCGGGCCCATTGAATGAGTTCGTAAGCTCCGCCGACGGCATTGGCCGCCCAGCCCGGGCCTTCCAGCGGGCCAAAGTCGTGCCAGCCCATGATCGCTCCGTCGAGACCAACGAAACTCGATGTGGAGCACGCTCGGCCCCGGTAAGTGGTCATGCACCGGGTGAGCGTAAAACGGAGCGAGTCGGCGGCGCTGTCGAAGATCGTGTAACGCGGATTCTCCGGGACGTAGAACCGGCCGGAAGAGGGCGAGGACCGGGAGGTGGGAAGGCTCGACGACGGCCGGCTCTCGGCGGCTGCGACCGCGTACCGGGGATGAGGCCGGCTGGCCATCAGGCTCGCCATGGCGGCTCCGCCCATGAGACGGAGAAAACCGCGGCGATCCAATTCCGTGATACGATGCATGGCCCACCTGCCTAACGCCGGATCTCAATATCCCACCGGATGAGTCGGTCACCTGCCACCAGGGCCACGTCCTCGCCCGCCTTGACGGTCTTGCCGCCGAGCCGAACCGTGTTTGCCCAGTCGCGCGTGTGCAGCACAACTCGTGTCGGAGGTGTCCGCCCGGGTATGGCGACTTCCAGGACTGCGGTTCTGCCGTCTTGGGCCATCGCCAGGGTCATCGTGAGCGGCCCGAATCGCGTGAGCACGCTTCTCAGCGACGTCCTCGCGCCGGGAGCCAGCCACGTCGGCGGTAAGCCTTCGAGCAGATGCAGCTCGGCCCCTCGCTCGATACAGAGCAGGTGGGCCGTCAGTCGGATGAACTCCGCGCTGGCCCAGTTGTGGGGCATGTCGCCGCAGATCTCCTCCGCCGCACCAACGGGATTCTGCTCCTCACGCCAGGCCAGCAGCGGAGAGGAGTGATTGCCCAGGGCGTACAGCACCTCGGCCGCTTTCCTGCCCTGCCCCAGCCAGGCGAACGCGTGCCCGTAGAACGACCCGCCGTAGCCCCAGATACCCGCGTCCAGCCAGCCGGTACCCTTGACCAGCCCCTGGCATTCGTTGTCCGTCAGGCTGGCCATCGTGCCGAGCATGATCGGATCGCTGGACGCGAACAGCTCTCCGGGGTAGACGCCGTGCAGGAAAGCCCACAGAGCTTTGTGTGGGGCCTTCTTCAACGGGCGATCCATGGGGATGGGCAACATGCGGTTGCCGAACGAGTCGGAGCACAAGTCGCGGGCCGCGGCCTTCGCGAAGGCCGCCTGCATGTCATCGTATTCGGCCGCCCAGCGCTGGGCCGCATCTGCCTTGCCCATCCGCTCGGCCATGGCGACGGCCGACTTCAGGCCGGTGAGAAGCCAGTAGACGTTGGTGTACTCGCTGATCGGACCGCCAAGTCCGCCGTCCGGAAAGCCGGGGGGCACCAGCCCTGCGTGCAGGGCCTTCGGATCGGCCGAGGCCCGCTTGCGGAGTGCGGCGATGAAACTGACCGCCTTCTCGACTCGTGGCCAGGTTGCCTTCAGCCACTCCTGGTCGCCGGTCAACTGTTGGTGGCGGTCGATGACCCACAGCACGATGCCCGTTTCCTTCCAGTGCTGGTTGAGCAGCTCGAAGGAACCATCCGGCCGCTGCTGACTCAACATGTATTGCACGCCAGCCCGGGTCTCCTTGGCCCGGTCCAGTATGGTCACTGCCTCGAGCAGGAAGGCCCCGTCCACGATCCACAAGCCTCGATAACAGGTCGGCCCGACCTGGAATGCGGGCAGGCCGTCCTTGATCTCCCGAGCCTGGTAGATGTTGCGAATGCAGGAGTCGATCAGGGCCTGTATTCCGGCGTCCGGCACCTTAATGCCCCCGTAGGGGAGATCGGCTTTCTGCCAGTACTCACGTGCCTTGTCCAGAGCCTGTTCGGCCTGCTGAACCGTCCAGCTCTGCGGATCCGCCGCCCGGGTGATCGCGACGACGAAGCCGTACGCTTCGCCGGATCGCAGCGTTGTGGTCGCGAGTGCGATCGTCGCTTCCCGTTCGGCCACCTTCGCCGATTCGACCTCGCCGGAGCAACGAATCATGGGCTGCTCGCCCACCCAGAGCGTGGCCGTCCGCTCGTCGTAGCGAAGTCCGAGCCGTGACTGCACCCGGATCACCGGCCGGGCCTCGGGACGCAACGAGGCGGTGGCCCGCACCGAGGCCAGCACGAGGTCCACCCGCGGTGTTCTCTGCGGTGAGCCGGCATTGCGACCGCCGGGCAGATAGCCTAAGGCCTTCGCGGTGGCCTCGCCTCGGATGACTGCGTCGAGGTCCGGCTGCTGCTCGAAGACCCAGAGGGCGTTGAGGATGGTGTTCTTATCCGAAGCGACCGCGGCGGCGCTGACTTCAATATCGAGCCATCCGTCGCCGTTCAGATCCTTGGCATCGACCGCCTTGGCGAACGCCGCATTCTGGCCGTGGTCCGCGATCGGGTCAACCTGGTTCCGGATCCTGCCTTCGACCCGAAGCTCGAGTACCCGCTTCCCGGGCTTGTTCCAGTAGCCCTCGCAGAGGCCGAACACGACGCAGTAATCTCTGCCAGCCTCGGCCTTGAAGCGATAGCGGAGTGAGGTTCCGAAACCGACGTCAATGTCCGCGAAAACGGCCCCGGCCGGAGCCTTGGGTCTGGCCCAGCCAAGATTGGGGGCGAATTGGCCGAGCCGTTCGATACCACGCCCCGAGTTCAGTTTGGCGAACTCCTGCGTCGGCGCCGACGGCCAGGCGACCGGGTCGGTGACCGCGAACGCCTGCGTGGTCAGCTCCAGCGACCCTTGCTTGGCGGTCGTGATCACGATCGGCACGCGTGGGTCGTCCAGCCGCTGCTCGGTCCATGTGACCGGCTCGCCGTCCAGCCCGACGGTGATCCGCGTCCCGAACTGAGCAAACTCGCCGGGATAGTCGTACAGCATTGCCCCATCCTTGCCCACGAGCGTCTTCTGCCAGTCGTCCGGCAGGCAGATCGAGGTCTGCCAGTAGGGAGGCTGGAAACGGTGATCGAGCACAAAGGGCTTGTCCAGCGACTTGCCCAGCTTGAGCCCGGGGCACGAGACCTCGCCCTCGCGGTATTGGAGCTGGACCTCGGCCGCGGTGACGAAGCCGGCGAGTGTCAGGAGAAGATGAATCCCGGCAACAGTGGTTAGGTTACGCATGAGATGGTCCCGAAAACGAAGCAGGTACCAACGCCCTCGCTTGTCGCGTGATTATAGACGAGCGTGGCTGCAACGCCAGCGTGTAACCGAGACGTTCAGGCGGTGGCGGCCGAGGATCAGGGTCAGCCGGGCTGTGTTTTGGGGACCTTGCTCGACGCCGCTTCCTTCGGTTTGGACCGGGCAGGCTGCGTCCCTGTCGTCTCTGCTCTTCGAATGAAGCAGTCGATCAACTTGCCGCCGCCGGGCACCCCACGGAGAAGGCGTTTCTTCTGTTCCTCAGTCAGTTGTTGGGTGTCCTTGTGGTTGGGCTTGGACGTGTAGAGAACCCACTTCGGGAACCTCCGGTCCAGCGTCGCAAGGGTGATCTTGTCTCCGTCGATCTGGAGCAGATGATAAACCCAGTAGTTGTGTGATTTCTCGTCCTGACCGGCCTCGCCGTACATGAATGTGGTGTGAACGATCTGACATCCCTTGCCGGGCGGCATCCTGACGAAGTCTTCAGGCCCCGGGGCGACAGTCGGCTCCGTCAGGACGGCGTAGTGCGTGGCTGTTGAGAGCAGAAGCACACGATCGTAGTACTCCGCCCCAAGGCCGCACCCGCCGCTGGGGAAATGGAGGACGTAATCAGGCTTCCCGTCCTGGTTGAGGTCGCCTCGATAGGCCGCGGAAGCACACCACTTGTACGCCGAGACCCGCCTGGGCGGCAGAATCGTATCCCCGTTGGCTCCGATGAGCGCGAGCCAGCATCCATCATCCTGTTGACGCACATGGATCCGCGGTCCTTGTGAGCGGGCTTCTCCAAACGTGTATTGCAGGCCTGGTTGGTTGGCGGGTGGTATCACGCGGTCCATCACCGGGAGTTCGGTCAGTCTCACTTGAGGAGGCTGCTTGCCAGGCTCGAACGGGCCGTAGTCTCTGGGATAGGCCCACAACGGCGCCGGTGCCGTCAGGATCAGCGCTGCACTTGTCACCCGTGCGACCAGGCCCGCAGCACGGAATCGGCCGAACGCGCCTCTGCGGATCGTCACTTCGCGGCAGGACGGCCGCTCGTACGGCAGCCAGTCAGAGGTGGTTAGCGGCAGAAGGTGACTCAGACCCAGGTATGCGTTGCCGCCTCCTCGGTCGCGGACCCCTGCAGGGACCTGAAACAGACTGGCTTGGCCTGTGCCTTCCATAGCGATGGGTTCTCCGGCTATCGCAGAAGGACAGCGACGGTCTCTCCAATGTCCGCCGGGCTTCTGGCCACAATGATGCCCGCGGCGTCGAGGGCGGCGATCTTGCTCGCGGCCGTGCCTTCGCCGCCGGAGATGATGGCCCCGGCATGGCCCATGCGGCGGCCCGGCGGAGCGGTCTGGCCGGCGATGAAAGCCACCACCGGCTTGGTGACGTTCGCCTTGATGTACGCCGCCGCCTGCTCCTCGTCGGTGCCGCCGATCTCGCCGATCAGGACGATCGCGTGCGTCGCAGGGTCTTTCTGGAACATCTCCAGCAGCTCGATGAAGTTCAGCCCCTTGACCGGATCGCCTCCGATACCGATGCAGGTCGACTGCGAGAGCCCGCGTGTCGTGCACTGCCAGACGGCTTCGTACGTCAGCGTGCCACTTCGCGAGATGAGCCCGACGTTCTTCGAGCCGTCGGCCGGTGCCTTGTGGATGTAGCCGGGCATGATCCCGATCTTGCACTCGCCCGGCGTGATGATGCCCGGGCAATTCGGGCCAACCAGCTTCACGCCGCGATCATCGAGGTACTTGCGAAGCCGAACCATGTCCAGCGTGGGCACTCCCTCGGTGATGAGCACGACCAGTCCGATGCCGGCGTCAGCCGCCTCCATGGCCGCGTCGGACGCAAAGCGAGCGGGCACCAAGATGAGCGTCGCGTCCGCCCTGGTCGCCCGGATCGCCTGGTGACAGGAGTCAAAGATTGGCAGACCATGCTCGCTCTTGGTGCCGCCCTTGCCGGGGGTGACCCCGCCGACCATCTTCGTACCGTAGGCCAGGCACTGGCCGGTGTGGAACGCGCCGGCCTTGCCGGTTATGCCCTGGCAGATGACGCGGGTGTCCTTGTCAACAAGAATGCTCATGGAGCAGCTCTCAGCAGTCAGCGATCAGAGCGATCACCTTCGCCGACTCAGCTAAGCTTAGGCTTCGCGGCCGAGCCTGGCAATCGGCTCGCGAAGCACGGTTTCGCGTTCGACATGACGATCGGCTGTTCCAGCGTGAGGCAGTAGTCGGTGAAGCCGACCGCATGCCAGAAAGCGATGCCTGGGGTGTTGCCTACCAGCACTTCCACCCGCAGTCGCGGGGCATCCTGCCAGGCGTGTTCCGTTAGCCACTTCACCGCCGCCCGGCCGATGCCTTGTCGCCGATAGTCGCGATCCACGAAGAACTGCCGTAGGTAGTACCACTCCGGCTCACGGCGGTACAGCCCGTAGCCCAGAACAATCCCGGCACGTGAGAAGATGATCGCCTTGTACTCACCCTCCAGCCAGCCGGCCATCCGTTGTTCGAGCTCCGCGACCGTCATGGTGTTCCGGTGGCCTTCGTCCTCGATCAGCCGGCAGTTGAGCAACCCCAGCGTGGGACAGTCCTCCTTCGTGGCGTAGCGGTACTCGATGGTATCGTTCGGCGGATTCATGATTGTGCCTCCGTGCGGCTCAAATGCCGTCCACGAGCGGCTCCAGGCAGCGCTTGGCCACCAGCAGGCCGGTGTCCTCGAGTTGCCGGCCACCCTCGTGGTTGCAGTAGACCGCGTCGTGCCAGCCCTCGATATTCAGATCCCCGTGGTATCCAGCCCGCAGCAGTTCCTTGACGATGGCCGCCCAGTCCGAATCGCCCAGACCGGGGAAGCAGTGCTCGATCGCCCCCCGGTGGCAGATGCCGTAACGGTCCGTCACGTCCCGATAGACCTTGGCGTCCTTGGCATGGACGTGGTAGACCTTCGATCCGAACTGCCGCAAGTTGGCGACCGGGTCGATCAGCTGGCAGACCAGGTGCGAGGCATCCCATTCCAGACCGATCGCCTCAGACGGTACGGCGTCGAAGCACCGCTCCCACATGGCCGGCGTGCACATGCAGTTGATCCCTCCGAACGGCAGGTGGAACGACCCCATCGGGCAAGGCTCGAAGGCAATGCGAACCCCGGCATCGGCCGCCGCCTTGGCGTGCTCGTTCCAGATCTCCCTGAACCGAGGCAGCGAGGCGTCGAGTTCGGCGTTCATGACCCGCCCGGCGAAACCCGCCACCGTCCCGACGCCCAGCTCCCGGGCCAGGGCGACGCAGCTCCGCACCCGCTCGCAGTGAGCTCGGGCGACGTTCGGGTCGGCGTCCATGTGGTTGACGTAGAAGCCGCCGATACAACTGATCCGCAGTCCGGCCTCCTGGTAGGTTGCGCGGACCTCCGCCACCCGGCTCTGCCAGCCGTCGTGCCCGGGCATGAACGGATCCTCGGGCTTGACCAGCAGCTCCACGCTGCCGAATCCATGCTCACGAGAGAAGGCGATTCGATCACCATCGAGAGGACTCAGAAATCCGATACGCATACGCTCTGGCTCCCTGTGCGCACAAGTGGTCCTGCCTGGTTACCGAGTCCGTCGTGGGGCTTGCGACACACGCTTAATTCCAGCCAGCTTCTCCACGCGCCGCGCGAACCACTTGGCGGCCGTCTGGCCCGGGATCATACCCGCCAGCTGCACCTTCCGGCCACCGCAGGTCTCCGCCTTGACCGCATACCAACGCCTGTTGCCGCTGCTGGCCGACTGCGATTGGGAGATCGTCACGATCTCCGCGGTCGGTACCTCCTTCCTCAATATGATCGGCCCCAGCCGCCGCGCGACTCGGACAAGGCCGGGCTCGAACGAGACATGCGTACTGCCGATGAGGCTGAACAGGATCAGCCAGAGAAGCAGTGATACGAGCCCGAAGACGATCAGGAAAACCAGCATGAACCATTCATGTTGAGCGACCTGCATCGCGGAGAAAACTGCCACGCCACTGCATAAAACGGCAGCACCCAAAAACACGGCCGCGAGTCCCACACCGGGCCATGCAGACGAGACCAGCGAAGGATAACCCGAGGCGTCCTGTTCCTCGCGGACCTTGCTCGGCGCAGGCGACTCGTCATGCTCGAGCATCTCTCGTTCAAGACGGTTCATCTCGGATGACTCGCCCAGCGATGGGTCGCTCGATTCCGTTCGGAAGACCGGGACGTCAAAGGTCAGGTCGAGGTCCACGCCCGGAATCTCTGCCCGGGCGTGCAGCTCCCAGGTCACCGGCCGCTCCTGCAGCGAATCGTCGTAGGGCTCACACGAGTAGGGGATCTGGAAGTCTACCGGCAACACGACGCCCGCGTGGCCGAAGGTCGTACTCGGCGGATGAACCGTCCGGCTGTCCTCCCAGAGCGTGTGGCGATGCGTGTCGTCACCGGACGCGACGGTGCGGATGCAGCGCAACGTGAGGCTCACCTCATCCAACTGCGACAGCCCGCCGCCAACCAGCAGATCGCCCTTGAAGTGCCCGCCAATCACGCCGGGAAAGGTGTCCAACTCCAGGCGAGTGCCGCGGAACTTGCGAGCCATGAGCGTGGCCCGAATGGCGCCACCGATGAGCAGCAGCCCGACCAGCGGGAAGACGATCACAAACAGCCACAACAATGTCAGCGGACCGTGACTCAGCTCCGACCAGATGGCCGCCGAAACCGGGATGGTGATGCCGTTCCAGAAAATCGCCCCTGCCCACATTCCAGCCGCCTTATGGCTTGCCTTGCTGTGAATGACTCCGCCCGCCCACCGCTTGTTCCACAACCATGGCTCGTCGGGATATTGCTGAGACATCCGCCGGGCATGCCGGCCGGCGGAGGTTCCCACCAGGCCGACCGTCAGCATGAGTCCTCCAAAGCCGCCAAAGACGACCATGAAGCCGACGAAGAACAGGACCATCGGCCAGCGGATCTCGCGGTCCAGCAGGGCGTTCTCCGGCTTGTGGGGGTCGACGTAGCATACCACCGGTTGCTGCCGGTCGAACGCCTGCTTGAGCCGCTCATAACTGGCCCGCTGCCATTTGCCAATGTTGTCGCTGCCCCCGATGAGGCCTACCCGGTTGCCTCTGTACTCCCGTCCCTCGAACGTGTAGACATAGCTGCAGACGACACGGTCGGTTTCGTCGCTCTCCATCTTCACGGACACGATTTCGGCCGGCGTCTCAGCCCAGCCCAGGGCCGCGTAGTGCTGGACGATCATGCGAGCGCAGAGGAACGCCATGACGCATCCAACGGCAAAAAACGGCAGGCCGAAGAGCGAAAGACCCCAGCGGCGTTTCTTGGAAAGGGACGCGTGCTTGGGTGCCTCTTCCATGGTATGGGCTTTCATGCCGGGTCCTGGCGGCGAAAACAACAACTCCGTATTGTCGATCCAGGTATTGCCCGTGTGTGAAAGAAGCCGACGGCGCCGCAATCGATTCCGTCAACGAGGCACTTCCTCCCCGAGCAACAGGCGAGCCGGAACATATAAGATAGGACGATCATGATTCCCGGAGATTACAGGGGAGCAGACGCATTTCGCAAGCTCGGCCGGAGTTGGGCGTTCCCGCGGGGCGATGACGGCCTGCATTCGCCGATAGCACCCCGACGCCACGCCCAAGGAAGTGATCCGCCTCGACAAAGCGCGGAGGGCTGTGGACCACCCCTGGAAGCCAAGCCACAAGTGAGGCCGAGGCCCTCGCCTACACCACGGCGCACACCTTCCGAGCCGCGTCGGTCAGATCCTCAGCTGCGGTCAGGCGGGGGACCTCAGCTTCTTTCAGGATCTGCCGGGCGCGATCAACGTTGGTGCCTTCCAGCCGGACGACCACGGGGACGTGGAAACCGACCTCGCGGGCGGCGGCCACCAGCGCCTCCGCGATCACATCGCACTTCGCGATCCCGCCAAAGATGTTCACCAGCACCCCTCTGACCTTGCGATCGGCCAGCAGAATGCGGAACGCCTCAACCGCCCCCTCCGCCGTCACGCTGCCGCCGACGTCGAGGAAGTTGGCCGGCTCTCCACCGTGCAGCTTGACCAGATCCATGGTGGCCATCGCCAGACCCGCGCCGTTGACCAGGCACCCGATGTTGCCGTCCAGGGCAATGTACGACAGTCCGGCGGCCTTGGCCCGAATCTCCGCCGGATCCTCCTCGCTCGGGTCGTGCAGGGCTTCGATTTCCGGATGACGATACAGGGCGTTGTCATCGAAGCTGAGCTTGGCGTCGATGGCCAGCAGCTCGCCACCCTTGGTCAGCACGAGAGGGTTGATCTCGGCCAGCGTCGCATCGTACTGGAAGAACACCCTGGCCAGGCCCTCGACGGTTTCGCCGGCCACCTCGGCCTCGTCCTTGCCGGTCAGACCAAGCCCGGCGGTCAGCTGACGCACCTGGAAGGGCAGGATGCCCAGGTGGGGATGAAGCCACTCCTTGACGATGGCCTCCGGATGGCGGACGGCCACCTCCTCGATCTCGACGCCGCCCTCGCGGCTGGCCATGATCACCGGGCACCGCCGGCCGCGGTCGATGACCATGCCAACGTAATACTCGCGGGCGATCTCCACCGCCGCCGCGACCAGCAGCCGACGGACCACGACGCCCTCCAGCCCTGTCTGCCGGCTGACCATGCGATGAGTGAGCATGAACTCCGCCGCCGCCCGCACCTCCCCAGCGTCCTTGCACAACTTCACGAAACCGGCCTTGCCACGCCCCCCGGCGAAGACCTGGGCCTTCACCACCACCCGCCCACCCATCGCACCGTAGGCCGCCACCGCCTGCTCGACCGTCTCAGCCAACTCGGCCGATGGAACCGGCACGCCTGCATCGGCCAACAACTGACGTGACTGGTATTCGTGTATCTTCATTCGCCTTCCGCCTGGCACGGTGATCTCTGCCGATGAGTATATGCTTCCATGGTCAGACGGCCAAGGTGGCGGCTTCCCCGGGGGACTGTCCAAACACGCCCGCCAGGATACAATCGCCCCCCGTGCGGTGAGGGGCGAGGCTCAGTGTGCCAAAAGTGCCCGCGGCAGCCGCACAGGAGATACGGTACGTGAAGATCGCCCTGGCCCAGATCAACCCGATGGTCGGCGACATCGTCGGCAACAGTGAGAAGATCATCGACGCCATCTCGCGAGCCCGGCAGGCCGGGGCGTCGCTGGCGGTCTTCCCCGAATTGTCCGTAGTGGGCTACCCGCCGCGCGACCTGCTGCTCAGGCCTCGCTTCGTGCAGGCCAACGTCGAGGCCGTGCAGCGAATCGCCGAATCCTGCATCGGGATCGCCGCCCTGATCGGGTTCGTCGAGACAAACATCGACCCGGTCGGCCGCCGGTTGCGGAACGCCGCCGCTTACTGTGCCGATGGCAGAGTACAGGCCGTCCGCCACAAATCACTCCTGCCGACCTACGATGTCTTCGACGAGCAACGCTACTTCGAGCCCGGACCGGAAGTCGCCCTCATCCAGCATGCCGGCACACCGGTCGGCGTGAGCATCTGCGAAGACCTTTGGAACGACGATCAGTTCATCGCTCGGCGGCTCTACCAGCGCGACCCGGTCGCCCAACTCGCCGCGGCCGGGGCCAAGGTGCTCGTCAATATCAGCGCATCACCGTTCGAGCAGGGAAAACACCCGTTCCGAACCCGCCTCTTCGGTGGCCAGGCCCGCAAGCACCGCCTGCCCTTGGTCTTCGTCAACCAGGTCGGAGGCAACGACGAGCTGATCTTCGATGGGGCATCGACCGTCTTCGGCCCCGACGGCCAGATCTTGGCCCAGGCACGCCCGTTCGAGGAGGATCTACTGGTCGTCGATCTGACCGCCCCCGGCGGAGCGCGGACCGAGACCTATCCCGACGAGATCGCCTCAATACACGACGCCCTCGCCCTCGGCACGCGCGACTACGTCCTCAAGTGCGGATTCAAGCATGTCCTCCTCGGCCTGTCCGGCGGCATCGACTCCGCCGTGACTGCCGCACTGGCCGTCGCCGCGCTCGGCCCCGGAGGCGTAACCGGCGTGGCTATGCCCTCACGATACAGCAGCAGTCACAGCAAGAGCGACGCCGAGATCCTGGCCCGAAACCTGGGGATCGAGTTCAAGATGATCCCCATCGCCCCAATGCACGAGGCATTCGAAACCTACCTCACGCCGCATTTCGCCGGCCGAGCGCCCGATGTCACCGAGGAGAACATCCAGGCCCGGGTCCGCGGCGGGATCCTCATGGCTCTCTCAAACAAGTTCGGCTGGCTGCTGCTGACCACAGGTAACAAGAGTGAACTGGCGGTCGGCTACTGCACGCTCTACGGCGATATGTGCGGCGGGCTCGCGGTCATCAGCGACGTGCCCAAGATGATGGTCTACAGACTGGCCGAACATGTCAACCAGCGAGCAGGGCGGGAACTCATCCCCCGAGGCAGTATCACCAAGCCGCCGTCGGCCGAACTGCGCCCAGACCAGACCGACCAGGACAGCCTGCCGCCCTACGAAACGCTTGACGCAATTCTGGATCTCTACATCCGCGAAGAACACAGCCCCGACCAGATCGTCGCCGCGGGCTTTGAGCCTCAGACCGTCCAACGGGTCATCCGACTCATCGACGTGAATGAGTACAAGCGCAAGCAGGCCGCCCTCGGTCTCAAAGTCACCAGCCGAGCCTTTGGCGTCGGACGCCGGATACCGATCGCTGCACGCTTCAGGTATTGAACGGAGCCGCCAGCAGGAGGCGATCAGCACCACGGTTCGGGCTCGATTCCCTGCTGTCGCCCCTCGGCAACGCACACCCCGATGCGATCAAGGTCAACGTCGATGAGACCAAGGTCAGGGGTGACCACGAGCCCCCACCACTCGGCCAGCCCTGGCTCGCCAGCCAAGACCCGCCCAGGTCAGCATCGGCTATGCTGATTCTGTGTATTAGTATATCTGATTCATGTTTTTGTTTGACATTAGCGATATTTATGATAGGATACCACAGGCATGTACTTCGAAGCCGTGAAAATCTTCTGCGACGTCGTCCGGCTGAACAGCTTCTCCCGAGCTGCGACCGTCAACCGGATTTCCCAGTCCGCCGTGAGTCAGAACGTCCTCCAACTGGAGAAAGGACTGGGAGTACAGCTCCTGGATCGCTCCAAGCGACCTTTCCAGCTGACCCCGGAGGGCAAGGTGTATTTCGAGGGCTGCCGGACCCTGGTCGAGGAGTACGCGGCTGTCGAGGCCCGTGTCAGATCGCTCAGAAACGAGGTGGCCGGCACGGTCAGTGTGGCGGCCATCTACTCGGTCGGCCTCGGCGATATGAGCCGATACGTGGCCCAGTTCGCCCACCTGTACCCCAAGGCCAAGGTGCGCCTGGCCTATCTGCACCCTCACCGGGTCCAGGAGGGGGTGGAAACCGGCGACTTCGACCTGGGCTTGGTGTCGTATCCCACCGTCGGCCGCGATCTCGTGGCCCTGCCGTGGCGAGACGAGCCGATGGTGGTCGTCTGCCGACCCCAACACCGCCTGGCCGGTCACAAGGAAGCTCGGGCGGCCGACCTGCGCGGCGAGCGGTTCGTCGCCTTCGCTGACAACCTCGTGATTCGCAAAGAGATCGACCGGCGGCTGGCCAAGCACGGCTGTGAGCTCAACGTGGTCATGGCCTTCGATAACGTCGAGACCATCAAGCGGGCAGTCGAGATCGGTGAAGGAATCGCGATCCTGCCGGTGCCCACCATCCAGGCTGAACTCTCCGGAGGAGTCCTGGTGGCCGTGCCTCTGGTGGAGCCCGTCATGGTCCGACCGATGGGGATCATTCACGCCAAGCGACTGCTTTCACACACCGCCCAGGTGTTCATCGATCTGATCCGGGGTGGCCTGCCCCAGACCGCGGAGCGCCCGGCCGGGCCGCCCTCCAGCCCAGCTGCCGCCCAGGTCGAAGGGACAGCCAGTCCTGTCGCTGTCCGGCCCGTTCGGAGCCGGCGGCGACTGAAAACGAAAGAGAAGGTCTGACCTATGGAGCCGTATCAGCACCTTGCGAAGATGGGTCTCTACGAGCCGTCCACCGAGCGGGCGGCCTGCGGCGTCGGTTTCATCGCCAGCCTGAACGGCGTCCGCTCGCATGACATCGTTCATCGTGCCCTCGAGATCCTTGTCCACCTTGAGCATCGCGGTGCCTGCGGCTGTGATCCGGATACCGGCGACGGGGCAGGCATTCTCATTCAAACCCCTCATGAGTTCTTGAAGGACGCCGCGGGCGGCGCAGGCATTCGGCTGCCGGATCTGCATGAGTACGGCACGGGCTTGGTGTTCCTGCCTTCCGATCTTCGCCAGCGGGCCAAATGCGAGCAGGTCTTCGAGACCGTCATCGCCCGGGAAGAACAGCAGTTGCTCGGGTGGCGCGACGTGCCGCACAACAACGAGGTGATCGGCCCCGTCGCCCGGGCGGTCGAGCCGGTCGTCCGGCAGATCTTCATCGGCCGCGGCCGGGGCGTCCACCGCGACGAGGCTTTCGAACGCAAGCTCTACGTGATCCGCAAGCTCATGGAAGCCTGGGCCCGCTCGTCCGGCCTGAGCCAGGCCCGGTTCTTCTACGTGCCGAGCCTGTCCCACCGCACGCTGAATTACAAGGGATTGCTCCTCGCCCCTCAGATCGAGAAGTACTATCAGGACCTGAGCGACCCGGCTGTGATCTCGGGTATCGCCCTCGTCCATCAACGCTACAGCACCAACACCTTCCCAACCTGGGACCTGGCTCAGCCCTTCCGCTTCCTTTGCCACAACGGCGAGATCAACACCCTTCGCGGAAACATCAACTGGATGCACGCCCGCGAGAAGCTGTTCAAGTCCCCCGTGTTCGGCGAGGACATGGCCAAGATCCTGCCGATCAGCACGCCCGGAGCCAGCGATTCGGCTATTCTCGACAACGCCATCGAACTGCTCTACCACACCGGCCGCTCGCTGCCGCACTGCATCGCCATGCTCATCCCCGAGGCATGGCAGAACCACCAGACGATGAGCGACGCCAAGCGTGCCTTCTACGAGTATCACTCCTGTCTCATGGAGCCGTGGGACGGGCCGGCCTCCATCGCTTTCACCGACGGCAAGGTCATCGGCGCGGTCCTGGACCGCAACGGGCTCCGACCATCCCGGTACATGGTCACCAGGGACGGCTACGTGATCATGTCCTCCGAAACCGGCGTGCTGAAGGTCGATCCGGCCGACGTGGTCCTCAAGGGACGGCTCGAGCCCGGCCGCATGCTCCTGGTCGATACCGACGGCGAGCGAATCGTGCCGGACGAGGAAATCAAGGAGGAACTCGCAACACGCAAACCCTACCGCAAGTGGCTGAGCGAGAACCTGGTCAGGTTGACGGATCAGCCCGGCCTGTCCGAGGCCGGCAGCGGGCATGAGACGGTTCACCCGGCCAGGGAAAGGGGGTCTCTTCAGAAACTCCAACGCGCGTTCGGGTATACCGCCGAGGACCTCCGCCTGATCATCACCCCCATGGCCAACGACGGCATCGAGCCGGTCGGATCGATGGGCACGGACACGCCCCTGGCGGTCTTCAGCAACAAGGCGCCACTCCTCTACAACTACTTCAAGCAGCTCTTTGCCCAGGTCACCAACCCGCCGCTCGACGCCATCCGCGAGGAACTCGTGACCTCGAGCATGGCCAATCTCGGCAGCGAACAGGACCTGTTCGAAGAAACGCCGCCGCACTGCCGCCAGTTACGCGTCGAGCAGCCGGTACTCACCGACGCGGAACTCACCGCGATCCGCAAACTCGACCAGAACGGTCTTCGTGCCATCACCCTCCCCATCCTGTTTCAGGCGGATGGCGGCGAGGCCGCCCTGCGGAAGAGCCTCGACGATCTGTTCGCCGCGGCCAGCAAGGCCATCGCTGGTGGTTGCACCATCCTGATCCTCTCCGACCGCGGCGTGTGCCGCGAGCGGGCCGCAATACCGGCTCTGCTGGCCGGCGCAGGACTCCATCACCATCTGATTCGCGAGGGCACGCGGACCAGGTGCGGAATCGTCATCGAGTCCGGCGAGCCGCGCGAGGTCCATCATGTTGCCCTGCTCCTGGCCTACGGTATGGGTGCGGTCAATCCGTACTTGGCCCTGCAGACCCTGGCCGACATGCACGCCCACGGAGGGCTCAATCCCGGGTTGACTCTCAAGCATGCCTGCACAAACTACATCAAGGCCCTCAACAAGGGCGTGATCAAGGTCATGTCCAAGATGGGCATCTCGACGCTGCAGAGCTACCGGGGCGCCCAGATCTTCGAGGCCGTGGGCCTGGCCCCCGAGGTCGTCGACCAGTACTTCGCCTGGACCCCTTCCCGAATCGGCGGCGTCGGGCTGAACGTCCTCGCCCGGGAGGCCTTCGCTCGTCACGCCAAAGCCTTCCCCGGCCAATGGATGCCCGACGATGTGGATCTCGAGTCCGGCGGGCAGTATCAGTGGCGCCGCCGCGGCGAGTACCACCTGACCAACCCGATGACCGTGGCCAAGCTGCAGGAGGCCGTGCGCCAAGAGAGCTGGAAGAGCTACAAGGAGTACTCCCGGCTGATCGATGACCAGAGCCGCCACTTGTGCACCCTCCGCGGACTGCTCGAGTTCAAACCCGCCGACAAGCCCGTTCCGATCGAGGAAGTCGAGCCGGCCAGGCAAATCGTCAAGCGATTCAACACCGGAGCGATGTCCTTCGGCTCGATCTCCTTCGAAGCCCACGCCAACTTGGCCATTGCCATGAATCGCATCGGCGGCAAGAGCAACACCGGCGAGGGCGGCGAGGATCCGATCCGCTATCGACAGTTCCCGAGCCAGGACGATCGCCGCAAGGCCCTGCTGCCCCTCTCGCCGTGGACCGCCCAAAACCTCCACAACGGCGACTCGATACGGAGTTCAATCAAGCAGGTGGCCTCCGGACGATTCGGGGTGACCAGCGAGTACCTGGTCAACGCCGACGAACTGCAGATCAAAATGGCTCAGGGAGCCAAGCCCGGCGAGGGCGGACAGCTGCCCGGCCGCAAGGTCGACACCTGGATCGGCAAGACCCGCCATTCAACCCCCGGCGTGCAACTCATCTCCCCACCCCCGCATCACGACATCTACTCCATCGAGGATCTGGCTCAGCTCATCTACGACCTCAAGAACGCCAACCACCATGCCCGGATCAGCGTCAAACTGGTGGCCGAGGTCGGCGTCGGAACCGTCGCCGCCGGCGTGGCCAAGGGTAAGGCGGATCTGGTGTTGATCAGCGGGCACGACGGCGGGACCGGGGCATCGCCGTTGACCTCCATCAAGCACGCCGGCCTCCCGTGGGAACTGGGCGTGGCCGAGACACACCAGGTGCTGCTGGCCAATGATCTCCGCAGCCGCATCATTCTCGAGACCGATGGCCAGCTCAAGACCGGTCGGGACGTGGCCATCGCCTGCCTGCTCGGGGCCGAGGAGTTCGGTTTCGCCACCGCACCCTTGATCGCTTCCGGCTGCATCATGATGCGCAAATGCCACCTGAACACCTGTCCGGTCGGCGTGGCTACCCAAGATCCCGAATTGCGCAGAAAATTCGCCGGCAGACCCGAGCACGTGATCAACTTCATGTTCTACGTGGCCGAGGAGCTGCGCGAGATCATGGCTGAACTCGGCTTCCGGACGATCAACGAGATGGTCGGGCGCTGCGATCGACTCCAGCCCAGGAAGGATGTGGATCACTGGAAGGCCAGGGAGCTCAACCTCGGCAAACTGCTGTACCGGCCCGAGGTCCCTGCCAGCTTCGGGACCTACTGCCAGAAGGCCCAGAAGCACCGCATCGAGGACGCGATGGATATGACCCTCCTGCTCGAAGTGGCCAGGCCCACCATCGAGCGCGGCGAGCGAGTCTATCGCGAACTGGAGATCCACAACACCGATCGCACCGCCGGGACAATCACCGGAAGCGAGATCACCCGGCGGTGGGGGAGCGAAGGGCTGCCCGAGGATACCCTGCATCTCAAGTTCACCGGCTCCGCCGGCCAGAGCTTCGCGGCCTTCATCCCCCACGGCATGACCATGGAGATCGAGGGTGATGCGAATGACGGATTCGGCAAGGGCTTGTCCGGAGGCAGGGTGATTGCCTACCCGCCCAGGCGGGCCGGCTTCGTGCCGGAAAAGAACGTGCTGATCGGCAACGTGGCTTTCTACGGGGCCACCGGCGGCGAAGGCTACATCCGCGGCCTGGCTGGCGAACGCTTCTGCGTTCGCAACAGCGGCGCGCGGGCTGTCGTCGAGGGCCTCGGCGATCACGGCTGCGAGTACATGACCGGCGGACGGGCAGTCGTGCTCGGTCCAACCGGACGCAATTTCGCCGCGGGAATGAGCGGTGGCATCGCCTATGTGTTCGACGAGACCGGCGACTTCGCCCGCTGCCGGTGTAACCTGGAAATGGTCGAAATCGAGGCCGTGACCGCCGAAGTGGACATCGCCGAGTTGAGGAGCCTCATCGAACGACACGTCCACTACACGGGCAGCACACCCGGCCGGCGAATACTCGATCACTGGGAGGAGTGCCTGCCCCGGTTCGTCAAAATCCTCCCAATCGAGTACAAGCGCGTGCTCGAGGAACAGGCCCGCACCACCCGGCCGGCGGCCTTGTCTGAGCCCAGCCGGCCCGAAGCCATGCTGGAGGTGTCCCATGGGTAAACCCACTGGCTTCCGGGAGTTCAACCGCCAGGTCCCCGAGGAACGCCCGCCCGCCGAACGGGTCCGGGACTACCGGGAGTTCCTCGTGCCTCTTCCAGTGGTCCGGCTCAAGCAGCAGGCCGCCCGATGCATGGACTGCGGGGTGCCGTTTTGCCATACCGGGTGCCCGCTGGGAAACGTGATCCCCGATTTCAACGACCTGGTCTATCGGGATGACTGGCACCGAGCGATCACCACCCTGCACTCGACCAACAGTTTCCCGGAAATCACCGGGCGGGTCTGCCCGGCCCCCTGCGAGGAATCCTGCGTGCTCGGAATCATCGAGCCGCCGGTGACCATCAAGAACATCGAATTCGCGATCATCGAGCGGGCATTCAAGGAGGGCTGGATCCGACCCCAGCCGCCCGAAACCCGGACCGGCAAGACCGTCGCCATCGTCGGCTCCGGGCCGGCCGGCCTGGCCGCCGCCCAGCAACTCAACTACGCCGGCCATCAGGTAACCGTCTTCGAGCGGGCCGATCGCATCGGTGGCCTGCTTCGGTACGGGATACCCGATTTCAAACTCGACAAGCAGATCATCGATCGCCGCGTCAGGATCCTCGAGGCCGAGGGCATCACCTTCAAAACCGGCGTGAACGTCGGCGTCGATGTGACCGGCGACTGCCTTCGCCGGGACTTCAATGCCGTCGTGCTCTGCGGCGGATCCACCCGGTCCCGCGACCTGCCCATCCCAGGACGCGAACTCGGCGGCGTCCATCTGGCCATGGAATTCCTCCCCCAGCAGAACAGACGCGTCGCGGGCGACATGACCCCCTGGCGAGACCAGGGCTGGTGGTTCAGCGGTCACCTCCGCGACATCCTCGCCACGGATAAGCACGTCATCGTCATCGGCGGCGGCGACACCGGCTCCGACTGCGTGGGAACCTCCAACCGGCAGGGGGCCCGCAGCGTGACTCAGTTCGAGCTGCTTCCTCGGCCCCCCGAGGACCGGCCACAGGGCCAACCCTGGCCGTATTGGCCCATCAAGCTGCGGACCAGCAGCTCGCACAAGGAAGGCTGCGAACGATTCTGGGGCATCCTCACCAAACGCTTCATCGGGACGAACGGGCATGTGACCAGCCTGGAGACCGTCGACGTCGAGTGGATCTCGTCGGGGAATGGCTCCGGGCCGAAGATGCGCGAGGTCCCGGGCAGTGTCAGAACCTGGCCCGCGAATCTGGTACTGCTCGCCCTGGGTTTCGTGGGCCCGGAAACCGAGGGCTTGGTCGCCCAGCTCGGCCTGGACCTGGATCCGCGCGGAAACGTCAAAGCCGACGAAACCAGCTTCATGACCAGCGTGCCAGGCGTCTTTGCCTGCGGCGACATGCGCCGCGGCCAGTCCCTGGTCGTCTGGGCGATCAGCGAAGGTCGCGAAGCCGCCCGATCGATTGACCAGTACCTCACCGGACAGTCACTGCTCCCCACCAAGGGAGAGGGCGATCTGCCCCGAGCCTGACCTGCGGAACAAGCCTGTCTCGGCAGGCGTGGCACCGGCAAGTACGCCTTGTTCGGGCTCCCTCCGTGGTCGCCGCTCACCGCCTCGCCGTGCACGCTCGAGCGGCTCGGCTGTCTCACGAAATCTACTCGGATAGAGCATTTCACGATCCAGTGTGGCGGCCTGCCTGCGAGAACACCCGGTCCTCCGGCCACTCGGTGAGGCTATCCGCTATAGCCACTCGTGAACTGCTCCAGACTCAAGAGCTCGGCTTGGAAGGCTGGCCTCTTAAAGGTGTTTTGAGGTGTTTTTAGGAGGTGCGGCTACCTGTTGGCGGGGCCTTCAGGTCCCAGCCCGGCCTGCCGATCCTCGAACTCCGCGATCTTGCGCAGACGCCGCTCGTGGCGACCACCCTCGAAACGGGTCTTGAGCCAGACCTCGACAATCCTCCGGGTGAGCTCCTCGCCAATCAGGTCGGCGGGTAGACAGAGCACGTTGGCGTTGTTGTGCCGCCGGGCAAGCTCCGTGGTGACCTCGTCATGACAGACGGCCGCACGGATGCCCCGGACTTTGTTCGCGGAAATCGACATCCCGATCCCCGTGCCGCAGAAGAGAATGCCGGTATCGGCTTTGGCGACTTGAACAGCCTCGCACGTGGGATACGCGGCATCCGGATAGTCAAACGCGGACGGCGAATCCGTACCACAATCCAGTACTTCATAGCCCAGCGCGGTCAGCATGCTCTTGACCTTCTCTTTGGCTTGATATCCCCGGTGGTCTGCTCCAAGAGCGACTTTCAAAGTGGTATCTCCTCCAGTTGGCGTCGTAACGCGCCTTCAAGTCGATCCGCACATCGGCTGTACACCTCCATATCGCCGCCGATCGGATCCTCGATGTTGTCATCGTCCAGCCGACGACACCGGTCCTTGGCCGAGGGAACCATGGTGATGATACTGCGAAGATGCCCGTCCGTCATGGCGAAAACGTAGTCCGCCCGATGAATGAGCTCCGGAGCCAAAGCGGTGGACCGATGACCCGAAATGTCGATTCCTCGGGCTCGCAGAGCCTCGACCGCCGCCGACGAGGCCGGAGCCCCATCAAACGCCATCGTCCCCGCCGACTCAACCGCGTAGCCGCGGTCGCCCAACTGGGCATCCTTGCATCCCAGCCGTGTGGCCAACAGTCGCCGGAGCAGCCCCTCGCCCATGGCGCTCCGACACGTGTTCCCGCTGCATACCACAAGAAACGTCACCCGAGCCAGACGGCGCACCGTCCGTTCGTCGAGCACCCCCTCGCGAAGTACGGCGTAGCTAGTGTCCGTCACCCGAACGATGGTCGAAGCCTTGCCGTACCGGGTCCGCCCGGCATCGATCAGTAAGTCCACCTTCCCGTCAAGGGCCCTCAAGGCCTGTTCAGCATCAACCGCAGGCGAGGCCCCCGCGGGATTCGCGCTCGCCGCAACCACCGCACCTCGCACCGCGGTCAGGAGGTCCGCGGCCGTGTGGTCGTCAGGATACCGGATGCCAACGGTCCCCTGGTAATACAGCGCCCCAACGTGTTCGATACTGCTCTCCCGGATGACCGGCGCCTGGGTCGGATCGTCCACCCGGAAAACCAGCGTCAACGGCCCAGGCCAGGCCTTCTGAGAAAGCCGCCGGCCCATCTCGCCGGGGTCGGGAACGTACTGTTCCAGCGCCGTCCGGCAGCCGATGTGCACCGTGAATGGCTTCGTTTCCTGCCGACCCTTCACACTCCGCAGACGGGCGAGAGCCTTCGGGTCGGTGGCCCACACGCCTATTCCGTAGACGGTCTCGGTCGGGAATACCACCAAGCCACCACTTGCCAGACACGCCGCTGCCTCCCGGATCACATTCCAGTAACCAGTTGCGGCATCAGGTTTTAAGACCACCGTCGCCATCGATGTTCCGCCTGTTCGCTCTGCCGGCCTTTGGGGGATGCCGTGGCAGTGTACGCGATCCGACTCTTCGTGCAAAGGATACCCAAGATCACGCCACGCTGGGGGGACCTGCATCAGTCCCGGCGACGACCTTGTCGTTCTCGACGGCGGGCGGCTGAGCCAGTCCGAGAACCTGGGACAGAATCGCCCCGGTGATGAAGATGAGCGATAAACCGACCCGGACGGTCCATACCACCCCCTGTGCCTGGAACGGCTCCGTGGAGTCGCTCAACACCCGAGGCAGCGGTAGCTCCTGCTTGGTCATCGCCCAGCGAAGGAAGCCCAGGAAACCACCCGGCGGGTACCGCGTCCGGAGCTGATCCAGGAAGCCCTTCTGAACACCTTCTCGCAGCCGGATCGTCTCCTCGGGACAGAGAGAACGGTACCTGAAGCTCCCCCGCACTGCCTTCTGAACGTCTCCGATGATGGGATACGGCCGAAGCCCGCCGGCTCCGTACGTGTACAGGTTGTACCCACGCACGTTGCAGTACTCGCCGAACAGGCTGGTCGCCCAGATCACCAGACTGACCGCGATACCTACCACCCAGAGTGCAGGGAGAGGGAGCGGCCGGGCCGAGCGTCCAGACCGGTACATCGTCGCCCCGACCAGCAGGCAGAAGAGAAGGCAGAAGAACAGGCCGAGGTAGAACGGCAGAGCGGCCAGCGTGGCCAACAGCCAGCCGACGGGCACCCCCAGGGCGCATCCGGCCAACAGCACGATCGGAACTCGCCCCGCTCGACGGTGGGGTACAGTGTCGGTCACAGCGTCTCCGGTACGACGAACGGCTTGCGGTACTCCGCGAAGATCATCTTGGCCGCCTCGGCATCGCCAGTGATGGTCTCGGCTTTGGCATCAACGGTCAGCTTGCGGCCAAGGACGTACTCGGTCTCCTCGAGCTTGACGCCATTGCCCTTGAGGTGCTCCTCCATGCGGCCCAGCGTTTCGTAGGCGTCCTTGTTGTCACCGAAGGCCTTGGTCTTCGGGTTGAACGGTGCCGGCTTGCCAAGTTGCTGGGACAGGCATGCCAGGTGGCATAGGGCACTCGAGTAGTGACCTTCCAGGATCTCAGCGTTGAGATCGGTTATCTTGCGGCTCTTGACCGCGGCAATGAAGTTGGCGAAGTGATCCTCGCCGCCCGGGCCGCGGGACTCGTCCACTTTGGGCAGCGGGGCCGGCTGGTTGCTGTCCTTCGGATAGAACTTCCTGTCCACGATCATCCCCGCCTCGAGGTGGAAGATGTTGCCGATTCCGGAGCCGTGGAACTTCTTGGTCTCCAGGCCGCGGACCTCGAAAATGAGCTGGGTGTCGCCGAAATCCATGATCGCCAGCTGCGTGTTGGGCGTCTGTCCCTGGTCCTTGTAGCCGAATCGGCCGCCGAGGCTGATGACACTCTTGGGCAAGGTCGCACCCGGAATGCCCCAGCGGGCGATGTCCATCTGGTGGACGCCCTGGTTGCCGATGTCGCCGTTGCCAAAGTCCCAGAACCAGTGCCAGTTGTAGTGGACCAGGTTCTCGTGGTAGGGCTGCTCGCGGACTGGCCCGAGCCACAGGCCGAAGTCGAGTTCCTTCGGCGGCTGGGCAATCTCCTTGAATCCGATCGAGCCGCGCGGCTTGTAGCACAACGCCCGGGCAACCAGCAGCTTGCCGAGCTTGCCGCTCTTGATGACCGCGACCACGTTGGCCCATGCCGCGTCGCTGCGGCTCTGGGTGCCATGCTGGACAATCCGATTGTACTTGCGGGCCGCATCAGCGGCCACACGGCCTTCGTGGACGTTGTGGCTCATCGGCTTCTCGACGTAGACGTCCTTGCCCGCCTGGCAGGCCCAGATCGTCATCAGCGCGTGCCAGTGGTTCGGGGTGGCGATCGACACCACGTCCACGCTCTTGTCCTCGAGCACGCGGCGAACGTCCTGAACCATGACCGGGGCCTTGGCGCCCTTCGCTTCAAGCTGCTTGTCCCACTTGGCGAAGAGCCGGCTGTCCGGGTCAACCAAGTAGGCCAACTCACACTCGTTCTTCCTGCCCACGAAGGCCCCGATGTGGGAGCGGCCCCGGCCGTTCACACCCGCCACCGCCACGCGGATCCGGTCGTTGGCTCCGAGCGTTCCCTGGGCCTGGGGTGCCGCTTGTGTCCGACGAGCCGCCGTGGATGCCATCAGACCGGCCGCCGTGACCACACCCGTCCGAATCACCTCTCGCCTTGTCCATTTCTGATTGCCCATGGTCGACGCCTCCCTCGCGCGGTTCAGTGACAGAAGTTCCCACCGATCCGGGTGACGCCCCGGGATCGCCGGCTCCAGTTTAACCTCCCGTCGACGTGCCGTAAACGCCACGACTAACGGCATTTGACACCCTCCCGAGTCTGCTCCTACAGTGTGCGCGAGTCGCCCCAACGGATGGCGTGGGTTGAGCGATGTCACCTTGGGCCATTGCCAGAGACGGAGCGAACGTGTCACGACTCGACAGGATCAAACAGATGCTGGCGGCCGAGCCGGCCGATGTCTTCCTCAACTTCTCCCTGGCGATGGAACTGGTCAAGGAGGGTCGTCAGGAGGATGCGGTGGCCCAATTCGCGCGGGTCAGCGAGCTCGACCCCGCCTACGTGCCGGCCTACTTCCAGCAGGCCAACGCGCTCCTGGCCATCGACCGGAAGGCGGATGCCAAGGCAGTCCTGCAACGAGGCATCGCCGCCGCTCAGAAGGTTGGTGACAAGCACGCCGCCAGCGAGATGGGGCAGATGCTGAGCCTGCTGGGGTAGCGGGCCGAAAGCCGAAACACCGCTTGACCGAACTCGCCAGAGTTCGAAAGCCGAGGCAGGGCTTGCCCCCCGCGAACTCCGGATACGGCGGGTGACAAGGACGGCCGGAGTGAAGCGCGGCCGGCACGCCCAACCAACTGGTCTGGCGGTGTTCCGCAAACGGCATCCCGAATCCGGGTTCTGGCTCGTGGGCAAGCCGGGTGTCTCCCGGGCGAACTTCACGAGCTTCCCGGCCCAGAAGTGGTTCCCGCCGTCCACCTCAATGCAGGAGGACTGCGACATGGGTGTCTGATCCGCCTTTCCATGCCCGTTGGAGCGGAGGAATGGGTCTTGCGCCAAGCCGCCTGGACGGGAGGATGCGAATCGGCACGCAGAGGTTCGCGTGGAGGTAGCCCTTCGTGGACGGACCTGAAGTCCTCTCATCCGCCGGATCAGCCGCTCCGCACGCCCGCGAGGTGACCCGGCTTCGTGATGTGTCGCGGGCCCAGTGGAAGTCCGGGCTGGCCGCGTGGCTGGGGTGGCTGTTCGACGGCCTGGACATGCACCTCTATACGCTGGTGGCGCTCCCGTTCGTGGCCGAGCTGCTGGCCACACAAGGGACGGATCCGCGGGTGAAGGAGTACGGCTCGTGGATTCAGGCCTCCTTCCTGGTCGGCTGGGCGCTGGGGGGCGGCTTCTTCGGGCGGGTCGGTGATCGCCTCGGTCGCACCCGGGCTCTGGTACTGACCATTCTGACCTACGCGTTGTTCACCGGCCTGTCCTTCTTCGCCCAGACCTGGTGGCACCTGTTCATCTTCCGCTTCCTGGCCGCGCTGGGCATCGGCGGCGAGTGGGCGGTGGGTGCGTCGCTGCTCTCCGAGACCTGGCCGCGCCGGTGGCGACCGTGGATGGCGGCCGTGCTGCAGACCGGCGGCAACCTGGGCATCCTCCTGGCCTGCTCCGCGTACTGGGTGGTCTCGCACCTCGCTCTGCCCAACCGCGGTGTGTTCCTGGTGGGCGTATTGCCCGCCCTGATGGTTCTGTGGATTCGCCGCTCGGTGCCCGAGTCGGACGAGTGGCATCAGGCCACAACGCAGCGGGCCGGCCGGGCGCCCGGGGTTGCCAGCCTGTTCCGCGGCGGCATCCGCCGGACCACCCTGCTGGCAATGGCCGTCTGTGCGACCGCGCTGACCGGTCATTGGGCTTTCCTGTTCTGGTCGACGCAGCATCTGCGCAGCCTCCTGGACCGCGAGGGCTGGCCCGCCTCACAGGTCGGGGCCCAGGTGAGCGAAGCGTTCATGCTGGTGATCGGGGTGTCGATCGGCGGCAACTTCCTGGCCGCAGCCCTCGCCCGGCGAGTGGGCTTTCGCCGAGCGATCGCCCTGTTGTGTGTGGCCTACTTCTGCTGCCTGACCGTGTGCTATGGTGTTCCGCGCGATCCTGACGGCCTGTTGTACTTCCTGGCGGCCATCGGCGTCTGTCACGGCGTATTCGCCCTGTTCACCATGTACCTGCCGCCGCTCTTCCCGACGCTGCTGCGGACGACCGGCGCGGGGTTCTGCTTCAACATCGGCCGCATCGTGGCCGCCTTCGGCACGGTCTTCTTCGGCCTGTTTGCCAGGGTCGGCGACTACCGCCTTGCCCTGTGGTACGCCGCGTTCCTGTTCATCCCCGCCGGGGCGATCGCCCTGTTCCTGCCGGAGAATCCGGCTCCTCAGAATCCCGAGGCCGCCGCGGCCTGCTGACCTCGTCGCCCGGCTACGTCTCCGCGCTGCCCATCGATATGGGACCTCCGGCCTGGCCATCCGGGCATCCGGCCCGGTGACCGATCGTCGCTTGGGGCAAGCAACAACAACCAGCCGCCCGTGATCGGCGGGGCCACGCAGTCGCCGGCGACGGTGATGGCCGCCTGCCCCGTGTGGGTGACGGCCACGGTGACCGACGACCGCGGCGCCGTGGCTGTGGTCCTGACCTACGACGCGGGCGACGGGGCCGGGACCCTTGGCATGGACGACGACGGTGCCCACCACGACGGCACTGCCGGTGACAGCGAGTACGGCGTCCAGATTCCCGGCTCCGCGTGCGGCAGAACGGTGAATTGCTACATCACGGCCATCGACTATGGCGCGCAGACCACCGATCCGGCCAGCGCTGCGATCGTGCACTACTCGTACGACGCTATTCACTCCAACCACGACAGTCACGAACCTGTCGAACCTGGGAACGTGACGGGATTGCGATCGGCGGTCGGTCGGCGGAATGCCGCGGGCTGGCGACGCCTCGCTCTCCTTCTTGCCCAGGTGACCTGAGGCCCGGGCATGATATGATGGGCTTGCGGGCGGCCCCGCGGCACCCAGCCGAGGGGGGGCGCCCGGCGAGGAGCCCTGCCGTCATGGTGAACACCGGCGAGCCGTCCGACTCACGGCCAATGCTGCCTCCTTGCGATCATGCTCCGGCCCGATACACGGGGCCGGGTCCGGAGGAGATTCTCGCGCTGCGTCGCGACTATCTCGGGCCGGGCGCGTTCACCTACTACCGCCGGCCGCTGTGCATCCTCGAGGGCCGGCTGCAGTACGTGTGGGACCACGCCGGCCGTCGCTATCTCGACGCGGTAGGTGGGATTGCCAGCATCAGCGTAGGGCATTGCCACCCGAAGGTCACTGCCGCCGCCTGCGAGCAGCTTAACCGGCTGGTTCACACAACCACGCTTTACCTCCACCCGACGGTTGTCGCCCTGGCCCGGGTGCTGGCCGCTCACATGCCCCACGGCTCCGGTCTGCAGGCGGCCACCTTCGCGAATTCCGGCAGCGAGGCCAACGATCTGGCCACCATGATGGCTCGGCTGCACACCGGGCGTTCCCAGGTGCTCGCCCTGCAGAATGGCTACCACGGCGGGACGCAGACCACGATGGCGTTCACCGCCTTGGGAACCTGGCGGTTTCCGCTTCCAACGCCGCAGGATGTTGCCTTCTGCCCGCCGGGCTATTGTTACCGCTGCCCGTTTGGCCTGAGCCATCCCGGCTGCGATCTGAAGTGCGCCCGCAGCGTCGAAAACACGATCCGCTACGAGACCTGTGGCGAGGTGGCCTGCTTCATCGCCGAGGCAGTCCAGGGCGTCGGCGGCGTGGTCGTGCCGCCGCCGGGTTACTTCCAGATCGTGTATGACATCGTTCGCCGGCACGGCGGGCTGTGCATCGCCGACGAAGTCCAGGCCGGACTGGGTCGCACCGGGCGGCACTTCTGGGCGTTCGAGAACTGGGGCGTGGTACCCGACATGGTGACCGTAGCCAAGGGCATCGCCAACGGGGCTCCACTATCCGCCTGCGTGACCCGGCAGGAGGTGGCCGCGAGCATGACACGGCGGCTGCACTTCAACACCTTTGCGGGCAACCCGGTTTCGGCTGCCCAGGCGCTGGCGGTGCTCCGGACCATCGAGGAGGAGCGGCTGCGTGACAACGCCGAGCGGGTGGGCGCCTACTTGAAGACCGGCCTGCTGGCCCTGCAGGAGCGATGCGAGCTGATCGGCGAGGTTCGCGGCATGGGCTTGCTCATCGGGATCGAACTGGTCAAGAATCGAGTCACCAAGGAGCCGGCGGGCGAGGTGGCGGCCGAGGTGTGCGAGCGGGCCAGGGATCGCGGTCTGCTGGTCGGCAAGAGCGGCCTATCCGGCAATGTGCTGCGTCTGACGCCGCCCCTGTGCCTCACTCGCGACGACGCGGAGTTCGTGGTTGACTGCCTGGCCGAGTGTCTGCCAGGGCTTGGCGGCTGAAAACCGTCTGGCGAAACGACTCGATAGGCCATGACCGGCGGCGGGGCCACGTCGGCGGCCGTCAGCGGCTTGAACGTGTCCGCACCGCCCGGTCCGGCGTGCCATCCGCACAATCACGCCCGGGCCGTCACCATCCTCACGATCCGATCTCGCATCGCACAACCCGGTTCTGCACAAACCACTCCGGCTCACCAGCTGCACACCCGACCAGGATAATGAAGCCGAGGCTGAGCTTGAAAAGGAGAGAGGCTGAGCTTGAAGCGGAGAGAAACCGAGCTTGAAAAGGATAGACCGCCCCACGCGTCGGCGCTCTGCTCCTCAAACACCGCTCGCGCCCCGTCCATCCCTCCATCTCCGGAACACCCAACGTGATGTCAGCGCGGGAAGCGGCCTTCGGTCACCATCCCGTCAGATCTTTGACATCTGCACAGACCGCTGCCGTCAGCCATCAGACAGAACGTTGTACCCTGGCAATCTGGGCAAACCTTGGGTTCGTTTGGCGCTGACCCTTCACTCCAGAACCGCCACACCAGGCCCCTGGCGGGGTCGCCAACGCCGGTCCAGCCCGGAACGGTTGGCTTCGTTTGGCGCTTCGAGATCCTGACCACACCCCCCGCCCAACGCGCCGCGCCCCCATCCGACCGGGTTGGCACCCACCCCTCTGGCGAATCGCCGACCGCTCATCCCCGCCCGCTGATCCCGCACTGCCAACCGCCGACCGCAACTTGTGCCGCCCACCTCAGCGGGGGAGCAATCCCCTGTCTTGGAGGTGAGCAAGCACGGTTGCGGCCGCTTCCTGGGGAGTGACCCTGTCGTTGGCCAGGACCAGTTCCGGCTTGAGTGGAGCCTCGTAGGGGTCGTCCACGCCGGTGAAGCCCATGCCCTTGCCGGCGGCCAGGGCGGCGCGGGCTTTCTTGTACAGGCCCTTGGGGTCGCGTTGCTCACAGATCTCGATGGGGACGTCGACGAAGACCTCGATGAAAGGCAGGCCGGCTTCCTCGTGGATCTTGCGGGCCAGGTCGCGGTCCTTGCGGTAAGGGCTGATGAAACTGGTCAGGGAGAACAATCCGGCGTCGGCGAACAGCTTGGTGACCTCGCCGATCCGGCGGATGTTCTCTTCGCGGTCGGAGGCGGAAAAGCCCAGATTCTTGTTGAGTCCGTGGCGGATGTTGTCCCCGTCGAGGACGTAGGCCAGCCGGCCGGAAGCGATCAGGGCGTGCTCGACGGTGAAGGCGATGGTGCTCTTGCCGCACCCACTCAGGCCGGTGAACCAGATGGTGGCCCCCTTCTGGCCCAGGAGCTTGTGGCGATCCTCGCGGCCGACGTGTCCCTCGTGCCAAGTGATGTTGGTTGCCTTGATCTCGGTCATTCCGTTCGCTCCTCGTCCTGTGTTTCGATGGGCCGCTCCTGAAGGGGCCGCTTGGTTGACGGAAGGGGGTTACTATAGGGAGGGCGGGCGGCAGACTCAAGCCGGGCGGGCGCCGAGGATGAAGAGGTAGAGACTTGCGAGGGTGGTGGAAGCCTGGAGCATGTCTTTCCTGCCCCGCACGGGGATGGTTGGCCGCGAATGGCCCTGGCGTGGTGGGGCATTCGCGGCGTTCCAGCTGCTTGTTTCCGAGTTGCCAGGAAGGGATCATGTCGGCCATGAGGCAAGCGAAATCGGAGAAGCGTGTCGGTTGTGGCGGGCGGCGGCGACCTCGCTATGTGCTCGGACTCATGGCCGGGACCAGTGGGGACGGCATTGATGCGGTGTGCGTTCGAATCGACGGACGTGGCGAGGACATGCGGGTGCGCCTGGTGCGACATGATCACCGGCCGTTCGCGGCGGCCCTTCGGCGGCGGTTGATGGCGGTCATGGCTCCAGCCGTCACGCGTACCGAGGAGATTGCTCGTCTCCATGCGGAGTTGGGTGAGGCTTTTGGTGTGGCCGCTCACCTGGCGATCGAGGCGTGTGATCGGAAGCAGCGTCCGACGCTCATCGGGCTGGCCGGCCAGACGGTATGTCATCTTCCCGGATCGCGGCCGGGCAGGACGGTCACGCTGCAGTTGGGTGACGCATCCCGGGTGGCGGCTCGGAGCGGGGTGGTGACAGTATCGGACTTCCGGCAGGGCGATGAGGCGGCCGGCGGCCAGGGGGCGCCGCTGGTGCCTTGGACTGACTGGGTGTTGTTTCGAAATCGCGACAGGCCCCGGATCATCCAGAACATCGGAGGCGTGGCCAACCTGACCTGGCTCCCGCCCGGGGCGAGGGCGGAGGATGTAGTGGCGTTTGACACTGGGCCGGGCAACATGATCGTGGATGGCCTGGTGGCCCATGTGACAGGTGGGCGGGAGCGGATGGATCGGGACGGCCGGCGGGCAGCTCGCGGGCGGGTCTTGGGGGTGGTGTTGGAGCGTTGGCTGGAGCATCCGTTCCTGGCTCGGCGGCCGCCGAAGACGACCGGCCGGGAGGAGTTTGGTCGTCCGTTTGTGGAGGCTGAGCTGGGTCGGTTACGCCGGGCGAGCTCGCTACCCGAGGACTGGGTGGCGACGGCGACGGCGTTGACCGCCCGGACCATCGCCGAGGCCTGCCGGGGCTGTGTTCGGTGCTGGCTGAGGGGTCGGGGTACTCGGCCGACCGCCGCCGACGTCGAGCAATGCGGCCTGGAGGTGATCGTGGGCGGCGGAGGCGCGAAAAACCCTGTATTGATGGGCTTTCTGGCGGAGGAGCTTCGTGGATGTGTTGTTCACCCTATTGACTCCTATGGAATCCCCAGTCAGTCAAAAGAAGGTATAAGCTTCGCCATGCTGGCCGCGGCGCGGGTGGACGGTGTCCCCGCGAACCTGCCGGGTGTGACCGGGGCTCGGGGGCCGGCGCTGATGGGTCTGATCTGTGTGCCGCCGGTCTCGAGGGGGATGTGCTGATCGCGGGGCTGCCGGAGCAGTTGACTGGCGGTCAGCGGGGGGGGGTGGTGTTGATGGAGGCAGGGGTGGAGTTGGGCGCGGATGTGTCGGTTTTTCGGGTATGCGTAACTTCTTTTGGCGCAATTGGTTAACACAGGTTCTGACATGTGGGGGGAGGGGCGTGGCGAGCCGCCCGAAAAAAGCCCGTAAATCTCAAAAAAACTCTTGCAGCCAAAGGCGGTGGAGATACAATGAGGGTGTTAAGTCGCCTCAATCTCGGCGGAAGCGGCTCCTGTCTTGGAATGTACGGCCGCCGGTGTCAGTGTGTGTTGAGCGAGGGCGCCGGGTATTCGGGGCGAAGGGCCGGTAGAGGAGTGCCGGTAGAGGAGTGAGAGAGACCGCGGGTCTGAGGGTATTGATGGGCCCAGCGGAGCGAGGAGAGGAGGCATCTTGATTCGCCTCCCGCCTGCAGCAATAATGAAATAGCGTCGTAACGGTCCCTGTGTACGTTGCCTACGAGCCGTTCGTGACCGGCAGTCGATGAGCCGGTGTCGGTTTCTATGGGGGAAATCGGCGTGTGACGTGCAATGGGGGCATGTCCCAATACTCTTTTTCAAGAGGAGGTCGGAATGAGAACTCTGATCACAGTAGCGGCGGCCCTGGCCGTGCTCGTCGGCAGCCAGGCCTACGGCGCCATCTCCATCGACTACAAGCTGGAGCTTGGCGGAAAGAACTTCGCGACCGACTACCATACCAACGGGACGTTCCCGGCGTATGAGCGAGGTTCGGATGCCGACGGGAAGACCTTTGACAACGCCGCGTATCCCGATGGCGCGGTGGCCGACTGGGCCGTGGTTGTCGCGATGCCGGGTCTGGACGACGTCACTGGCACGTATGCTGCCGGTGCGGCCAACCTGGTGTTCGACCTGGAACTGCATGAAGGCACCGCGGATGGTCCGCTGGTAGCGATCGGCCACGGCGGCCCGACCATGGCCGGCTTCTTCAGCACGATCAACGATGGCACGACGGATCCGCCGGATCGCGTCAACCCGGTGCAGGATGCCGCCTTCCCGTCAGTCTTCGACGTTGACGGTGCGGGTGCCAGCGGTGGCCGTCTGTTTGACGTGGCCGCCAGCGGTGGTCCTGGGATGACCTTCAAGACCTACCCGTCGGATGCCGGCCACCCGGCCGCTTCGACTGCTCCCCAGGGCAAGCTGGTTGGCATGGGTGCCGGCTATGAGGAACTGGATCCGGTCGCCGGCCTCGGCGTTGCTGGCGTTGCGATCCCCGAGGGCGAGCCGTTTGCGGGCTTCTGCACCGCTCTGGGTGTCAAGGCCCTGTTCGAAGGCCAGATCAACCTGAAGGGTCTGAATGGCACCTACGTGCTCGTTCTGAAGGCTGGCGTGGGCAACAACGTGGCCCGCACCTCGAGCACCGAGTTCCCGATTTGCGATTCTGAGATCGAAGGCAGCTTCGCGGTTGCCGCTCCCACGGTCAACGAAGACACCATTACCTTCAGCGTGACCGGTGGCGGCGAGCCGTGCCAGGCCCCGGTGATGACCGCTGCGGAGAGCGTCAAGACCCACACCGGGATCGGCGACTTCGTGGTCAGCCTGTTCCCGACCAAGCAGAACGAGTGCCGTCGGAATGGCCCGACGAAGGTTGTTGTGACGTTCGATCGTGACATCAAGCTTGTGACCGGGACCGCCGCCGATGTGGCCGTCAGCTCGGGTGCGGTGAGTGCGGTGGCCGCTGCCGGCAACAAGCTGACCGTGACCATGAGTGGTGCGGCGAACGCTCAGTTGCTGACCATGACCTTCCCCGGCGTGGCTGATGGGACGGCCTGCGTTGGTTCTGCTGTGAGCGCCAGCTCGCTGTGCATCGGCGTCCAGGAAGGTGATGTTGGCAACAACGGCACCGTCAACACGCTGGACATGACCGTGGTTCGCAACAACACGGGTGCGGACATGAATCTGCCCACGACCAATTTCCGGGCGGACATCAACAGCGATGGCAAGATCAACACGCTGGACATGACCCGCGTCCGCAACAACATCGGCAACCCGGGCACCAAGTGCCCGTGATGTCGGTGGCGTGGTTTTTAGGGTAGCCCCGCTGGGGCCGGGGTAATAATCCACCCCAGCGGGCGTGACAAGTGAATAGCGAGTGCGTATAATGAGGTACTTGGGTGTTGTCCCAGTGCCTCTGGACTAGAAATTGTTAATACCGAAGGCCAAAGGCCGACCGGGGAGAGAAGAGGGTGTTCCACTTCCAATGTCCCGGGAGGCGAGAGAGGAGGAATCAGACATGAAGTGGATGTTGGCAGCGATTCTCAGTGTGGCGCTGGTGACGCCGGCGTTGGCAACCGTCGACATTACGTTGACGGCGGCCGATGATAGTGACGCCGTGTTGATCCAGCTTGCGCCCGGCGCAACGACCGGGACTTTTGAGCTGAAGAGCGGCCTGTCAAGGGCCACCGGCGGAGCGGCGATGTTCGGATATGATGCCGCCCTCAAGATGGAGTCGAGTGCTGGGGCTGCCGGTGTGTTCACGATTACCGGCCGCGTGGCTGGCCCGATCGTCGCCACCGTCTCAGGGGCAGCGAACGCGAATATCCTGAACGCCGTGCTCGGCCCGGCTCCGACCAAGGATATCGGGTACTTCGCCAACAGCGGTCAGCTGGATGACACCAATCTGCCTGCGGTGTTCGATGTTCTGACGATCAGCGCGACTGATCTGAAGGTTGGCGATGTGTACACGATTTCGGTCACCGCGATGTCGGATGGCAGCCTCGGCGCCAGCGACCCGAACGGCGACCTGATCGAGGCCGGCAAGCTCGGCGCTGTGACCGTCACGGTCACCCCCGAACCGGCCAGCTTGCTGCTCTTGGCTCTCGGTGGTCTGTTCCTCCGTCGTCGTCATGCCTGATCAGGGCGTGACGCGTCGCTGACCGATGGACAACACCGGTCGATGAGGTAAGCACAACGAAGGCGGGGTTGGTCTGTCACCAACCCCGCCTCTCTATGCGCACCGGGCCTTCGCCAGAGGTCGGGGCGGCGACATTCTGAGCGGTGTGCTGATGCGACGAGTCCCCCGGAGGACGCTGTGACGACCGAAGAGGAGGGAGGCGGACGGTGAATCCGGGCAGGCGGTTGGTTTCGGACAGGTGGTCACGGAATGCGGTTCCTGGGTGTCGATCTGGGTGGCAAGCGAATCGGGCTCGCCCTGGGTGAGTCTGAGTCAGGAGTTGCGTCTCCGCTTCGTACGATCGACGCTCGGGCGGACATTGCCGGGGATGTCAGCGCCATCCTGGCGGTGGCCGACGAATACGCGGCGGACGCGATCGTCCTGGGGCTGCCCCTGAACATGGACGACACGGAAGGGCCTCAGGCCAGGCTGTCGCGAGAGGTGGCCGCCGCGCTCGAGCGGGCTGGGTCACTGCCGGTCCGTCTGTACGACGAACGGCTGACCTCGCATGCGGCCGATCAGCGGTTGGCGGGGCGTGAGCTGACCCGCAAGCGGAAGAAGGCCCGGCAGGATGCCGTGGCGGCCCAGGTCTTGCTGGAGTCGTTCATGGCGGGATTGGGCGCCGATCCACCTGGGGCCACGGGGCAGGCTTCGCGGAGTTGACGAGGACCCGCTCTACATCTGGCGGGTGGGCACGCCGTGTGAGGATGCCTGACGACGCGGGTTCGGGCCATGATCAGAAGACGCCGGCGAGGCCGTAGAACAAGGCGACGACGGCCATGATGAAGGCGTCGAGGACGCCGGAGACGATCTGAATGATGATTTCCCCGATGATCTGCCTGAACTCGTCGCCCTTGAGATAGGCCGGAATCTGGTCCAGGCTGGCTTCCATCAGCGGCAGGATGAAGATCGCCGTCGGAAGGGTGAAGCTGAAGAGTCTGTTCCGAAGGAATCGCATGATCGCAGCTCCTTTGTGATGGTTGCCCGTCGTGTGGCCATTATATCAGGGGCCGGTGGCCTGTACAGGAATACCTGGGCCATCAAAAGCCATTGAGGCGGCTCCGGTAGTATGCCAGCCGTTCCTGGGGGGTCATTCGCTTGAAGTCCGGTCCGGGCTTGACTGTGGGCGTCGCCTCGGTTGGCTTTGGGGGGGTGTGGTCGGTCTTGGTGGCCTGCTTGGGCGTGTCCGGTCGAGCGGCGGCTCGGGCGGCGGGTGGGGGTCTGCCGATCGAGGCGGGGACTGTGACCTGGGCTGTGGTGCCGTAGCTCATGACCTGGGTGGTGAGCGTCATGTCCTCGTCGAGGGGTCGGAGGGGCTTGATTCCGAGTCCCTGGAGCACGCCGTGGTAGGCGCGGACCGCCTCCTCCGGGCCGATCTGCTGGTCGACGATTCTCCTCAGCATCTCGATGAAGGCGAGCTGGTGCTCGGCGTTGTTGATCTTGCGGCCGTAGAGAGCGACTTTGGCTCCGTGCTTCTGGGCCTCGGCGATGAGTTTGAAGGCATCGTAGGTTGTTCCTGACGAGCCGCCGAGGATGCCGACCACGAGGTTTGGATCGTAGCGGGCCAACTCCTCGGTATACTTAGGACCATGGTAGACCATCTTCAGGAACAGGGGCCGGCCGCGGTCGGGAACGCCGGCGAGCGTGCGAACGATCATATCGTTGATGAAGCCGCCCAGTTTCTCCGAGGGGATGGTGTTGACCGGGGCGTTGGGGTCGAAGACCTCGAGGAAATGGCGGAAGCCCTTCTGTTCGGCCTCGATCCGGAAGGCCTTGTAGGCCTCGATGGTCTGGTGATCGAGTTCGGTATCGTTGTTGAAGGTGACGCTGTAGAGACCGAGGTTGGCGCCGTGGACGCGCTCGGCCTCGGTGCACTCGACCTTGCCGCACTGGAGCTGGTCGATGGTTGCGGTGCGGAACGGGCGTGAGGGCTGGTGGATGAAGATGCCTTCGCGCATGACGTGGATATCGGTGGTGTCGTTGGCCCGGGCGGCGGGGGTGACGTGCGAGTGATCGAACAACCGCTCCTGGATGGTCAGGATGCCGCTGGTATGAGCGGACATGAGCATGATATCGACGAGTCCCTGGCGAACCACGTCGCGAATGCACTGGCGGAACTCGTCCAGGGTGCGGAACTTGCCTTCCTGGGCATAGTGTTCGGGTGACTTGCCGGGTGCGGCGATGCCCCAGGCCATATCGGCGTCCTTGGCGTCCGCGATGATGAATTCGCGGCATGAAGGGTCGGTCTTGATCTTGGCGAGTTTGACGTCGAGGCTTTTCTGAGTCATGGCTGGAGTGGTCCGTGATTGGTTGTTGGTCGGCAGTTCGCGACCGTAGGATGTCGCGGCATCATCACTGTTTCCTCGTTTTCGGGACGAGAGCCGGCCCGCCGTCCAGGGAGATGCCGTACAGATGGCTGGGGCCGGTCGTCTTGAACTCCCAGGGTCCCTCCATCCAGCGGGCCCGGTCGCCGTACCGGGCGCTCATGTTGCGGACCTCCACCCAGGCGGAGACGTCGCCGTCCTCTTCGATTGAATAGATGTGGATCGTGCCGTCGAGGCCAATGAACGGCTGCCGAGCGGGCGACCAGGCGGTTGAGGCGATGAACCGGCCGTTTTCCGGCGTGACCTTGAACTTGCCTGTTTTGAGTGGCTGGTCGAGGATGATCACGAAGGTACGGAACCACTCGTCGTTGTACTCCTTGGGGTCGTCGTGCACCCGCGAGCCGACGAACATGACCTGGCTGCCGCCGGATCGGACCTGGAGGGGCTGAGCGGGGCCGGATCGGTTCAGGCCGATCCGTTCCTGGCCGGTGATTGGGGGCATGTCGACCTGCACGTCGTGAACCACGCGGAACTCCCACCAGTCGTTGGGGTCCTGGCATCCGGTGGTCAGGAGGACGGTCGCGGCCAGGATTCCGGCCGCCATGCCGGCCAGGAGCCGGGGCCAGGTTGTCTCGCTTCGATCAGGGGCCGTTCTCGATTCTCTGGTATACATGGCGTGTCTCCTCGACGATTGCCGGAGGATGGCTCTCACTTTGCGGCGGCCATGATCCGATCGGTGATCTCCTGGACGACCCGTTCCATGTCTGCATCGGACCAAGGGCCGGAGGCGGCCGCTTCGATCGTGGCGTCGGGCGATTTCGAGCAGCAGCTCGCCTGGTCGTAACCCCGGCCAAACTCGGTATTCACGCACAGGTCGGCGTTTTGCAGCCGACGGGGATCGACGCCGATGCCGAACCGTTCTTTGAGGTCGAGAAGTTCTTCGACCTTGGGTTCGCTGATTCGCTCGACCCGGCCGATCTGTTTGGCCAGGAGGAGGATTCGGCAGTAGGCGTCAAGGATTTCGGTCCACCAGTAGGCCCGGTCGACGGTCTCGCCCCAGGATACCGTGCCGTGGTTCTTGAGGACAGCGATCTTGGATTTCTGGACGAAGGGGAGGATGGTGTTGGCGAAGTCCTGGGCGCCGGGTGTTTCGTAGGCGGTGGTCGGGATGGTGCCCAGGAAGACCTCGACCTCCGGGAGGATGCATGTTGGAATGGTCTCGCCGGCCACCGAGAAGGCGGTTGCGTGGGGGGGGTGGCAGTGGACGACGGCGTTGACCTCGGGGACCTGCTTATAGATTTCCAGGTGGAGGAGTACCTCGCTGGTTCGCTTCTTGCGTCCGGCGATCTGTTTGCCGTCTATCTGGACTGTGCAGATGTCGTCCGGCTTGAGGAAGCCCTTGGAGACCATGGTTGGCGTGCAGAGGACGGTGTTCTTGTCGATTCGGCAGGAGATGTTGCCGTCGTTGGCCGCGGCGAAGCCCTTGGCGTAGATCTTGCGTCCGACCTCGCAGATTTCCTGTTTCAGTTTGAACTCGTTGACCATGATTGACACCTCGAAAAAGCGATCGGCGATCCGCTATCAGCTGTTGGCTTTGAGCCAGTATCCTCCGGGCCTGCTTGCCCCGGGGGCCCAATTCTATCTTACTTCTCTGATCTCAACTCTGGTTTCCCTCATACGTGATTTCGTCCAGCAGGCACGCCAAGTAGGAGTCGATGGCCACGGGATCGGGGTGGAACGGCATGGCTGCCTCGCGGCCCTCGCTGAAACCGACTTTCTGTCCCAGGCCGGCGCCGAGTTGATCGTAGACGACCACGGGCTCGGCCCTGCTGGGTGCCCCGGTGGGGAGTACCTCGGGATCATAGGGCTCGATGATCAGCAGTCGGCCGCCGATCAGCTTCTTGTCGGCCACGCTGAGGGTGACCTTGCCGATGACCTCACCAATCCGCACGGCCGCCTCCTTGTTCAAGGTCGGAGATGATGGCGCCGATTTCGACCTGGGCGGCCGTTGGGCCGGCCAGGAACCGCTCGATCATCTGCCGCATCTGGTAGGGGGTCTGGGCCGGGTATTCGAGCACCAGCACGTTGATCCCCAGTTCGCGGCAGGCCTCCTCGACCATAGGCACGTTCACACCGAGGGCGGCGCGGATACCGGTGTGCTTGTTGGCCACGCACACGGGTACGGCCCCGTCCTGGGCGAGGACGACGCCCTTGGCCACCTGTTTGCGGGACACCATGCCGCACAATCGTCGCGTGGCGGCACTCAGTCCGCCGCGTCCGGCCGCCGGTTCGATGATTTCGGACAGGCCGCCGGCGCGATCGAGCATGGTTCGCACGGCCCGGATTTCGGGCAGCTTAGGTTCCATGACCACGCCCAGGCTGTGTTTTTCGACCGGACAATCGGTCCAGGTCACCGGGACGGCGTGGTCCTTGAGCCAGTCTCTGGCCGCCGGGGTGAGAAGCGACCCTTTTTGCAGCGTGATTGCCGTTCCCTCTTTGAGGAGGTCGCTAAGCGTCGTTGCGGTGACCACCGGCCGTCGCATGTGTTAGCCCTTCTTACCCGCCAAGGTCAACACCTCTTTGGGATGGTCGCAGATGCACATGACCCACCAGCGGGCGGGCGAGGTCGGGTCGTTGACCATTTCCCGGCCATAGATGCCGTCGCTGCTGAGCACAACGACGTCACCCGCCCGGGCGCCCAGGGTGTCCATGGCCAGCACCGGATCGGGTGAAGCCGCTCCCAGCGGATCGGCCACGAGCAGCCGGGTGCCGTGAAGCGATTTGTGCTTCACGGTTGAGACGGCTTTTCCGACGATGCGAGCGAGGATCATGGCTGCGGCTCCTTCGGAGCGAGTTGAGAGTAGAGAATGAAGAATCGAGAATAGCTCATTTCAGCGTCTCAGCTTCTTCACGGCTGTTCTTCATCCTCGACTCCTCGTCAGACAATGCGGAGGTTTTCGACCATGACGCATCGGCGTTGACGGGTGTAGGTCAAGGGGCTGGTGATGCCTTCGCCGGTGGGGGAGGCGATGCTGTAGCTGCCGTAGCCTTCGCCGCCGGAACCCAAGCCGGTCATACAATGCCCGTTCTTGATGAAGATCGTGGTGTTCACCGCCTTGCCCATCTTGGTCATGTGGTCGACGTTCTTGGACCAGATCAGGGCGGTGTGGCCGAAACCGTGCTCGAACTTGACCGCCAGGGCGATCGCCTCGTCCACGTTTCGGCAGCGGGTGACCGGCAGGAACGGCATCATCTGCTCGCAGGGCAGCCACGGGCTGCTGACGTCGACCTCGCCATACAGTATCTGCGTACCGGCGGGCACGGACAGGCCGATCGCCTGGGCGAGCACCTGGGGATCCTTGCCCACGAAGTCCTTCCTGGCAAGCCAGTGACCGCTCTTCCTGTCCTGGTGTATGGCCGCCCTGGTCAGGGCGTCGATCTGCTGGCTGTTGAGGCGATATCCACCGTGGCGGCTGAAGGCTTCGAGCAGCTTGTCGGCCACGGCGTCGACCACGAACACTTCCTTTTCGCCGATGCAGAGCACGTTGTTGTCGAACGCGCAGCCGTAGATGATTCCTGTGGCGGCCTTATCGATGTCGGCGGTTTCGTCGACGACGACGGGTGGGTTGCCCGGTCCGGCGACAATGGCTTTCTTGGAGCTGGCCATGGCCGCGGCCACGACGCCCGGGCCGCCGGTTACGCACAGGACCTTGATGTCGGGATGTCTGAAGATGTCGTTGGCGGTTTCGAGCGTGGGATGCTCGATGACGCAGATCAGGTTTTCGAGACCGGTCCGTTCCTTGATCAGCCGGTTGAATCGCTGGGAGCCGAGCACGGCCGACTTGGTGCCGGACGGGTGGGGGTTGACCACGAGCGTGTTACCGGCGGCGATCATCATGATCGCGTTGCATGCCAGGGTGGGGATAGAGTGGGTTACCGGCGTGATCACCCCGAGCACGCCGTAGGGGGCGTGTTCGACGAGGGTGATCCCGTAGTCGCCGCTGTAGGCGTCGGTCTCGAGCATCTCGATGCCCGGGACGCTCTTGCCCACGCCGATGAGTTTGGCGATTTTGTGGTCGAGTCGGCCGATTCCGGTTTCCTGCAGTTCGAACCTGGCGAGTTCCTCGGCCTGGCTGATGCAGGTTTCGCGAATGCACTTGATGGCCTCGGCACGGGCGGCGATCTTGGCGGCGGAGAGTCGCTCGAAAGCGGCCTTGGCGGCGGCGGTGGCGCTGTTCACGCACTGGAAGATGCCGTCGGTGCCGCCGGTGCGGACGGTCGGCGTTGTGGTGGTTCCCGATCCGTTCGCCTGGAGGCGGCTCAGGACTTCGCTGACCACGTCACGAATCAGTGTCTCGTTGATTGCGGTGCTCATCGCTTACCGATCCTTCTTGTAGAGCTCATGTGATCCGACCTGGATAGCGTCGATGATTCCAACCACGACCGCGTCGGTTGGAACGCTCTTGGTCTCGTCGGTCAGCCGGGCGGAGCTGCCCTGGGTTACCAGGACCAGTTCGCCTTCGCCGGCTCCGAGCGTGTCGATGGTGACGGCCACGCGGCCGGTCGGGGTCAGCTCGCCCGGCGATCCCTTGACGTTCATCGCCTCGACCAGCAGGAGCTTCTTTCCGGTTACGCTGGCGATCTTCTGGGTTGATACGACGCTTCCGGTCACCTTGCCGATGAACATGCCTGTTTCTCCGTTGGTCCGAGGGCGGTGCTTGCGACGGTGGGCCGCGTTCGCCGGGTGTCCTGGCTGATGGGGTGTCCGGCTTCACCGCCCGGGATCCAGCCCCGGTTCTGGACCGGCTGTTGGCCGATCGCGTTTGGGGGCTGGGGGGGCCACTCAGGCCTTGGGTAGCACCTTTTCGACCTCGCCGTGTGGTCGAGCGATGACATCGACGCTGACGACCTCGCCGATCTTGGCGGCGGCGGCGGCCCCGGCATCGACGGCGGCCTTGACCGCGGCCACATCGCCGGCGAGGATCACGGTCACCAGGCCGGAGCCGACCTGCTTCCAGCCCTTGTAGGCCACGTTGGCGGCCTTGAGGGCTGCGTCCGTGGCCTCGACCAGTGCGACCATGCCTCGCGTTTCGATCAATCCCAATGCTTCCTGGGCCATTGTCGTTGCTCCTGTGTACAAGTCGTTTCCATGGGTACGGGGGTCTGGCCGGTGTTCTTTTCCGGCCGCCGGCGAGACGTCGGTGTCCCGCTGTTGGTATCACCCTCTTGATGCCCCACGGCCGGTGTTGCCGCCCTGGGGTCGCACCTTCTGTTCTACCGTTTGCTCAACACCTCGCACGTCTGCCGGGCGACGATCAGTTCCTCGTTGGTTGGGATGGTCATGATCCGCACCCGCGAATCATCGGTTGAGACTGTCATTTCCCGGCCTTGAGCCTTGTTCCGTTCCTTGTCCAGCTTGATGCCGGCGTAGTCCATGCGGTCGCAGACCATGGACCGGAACGTGCAGCCGTTCTCGCCGATGCCGCCGGTAAAGACCAGTACATCTGCGCCGTTGAGTACCGCGAGGTACGCTCCGATGTAGTGCCGAACCGCCTCGACAAGCACCTGGGTGGCCAGGGCGGCGCGGGGATGACCTTCGGTGGCGGCTCTCTCGATGTCGCGCAGGTCGTTGCTGATTCCGCTGATTCCGAGGAGGCCGCCGTTTCGGGCCATTTCGCCGAGGGCCTGGTCGAAGGTCAGTCCGAATCTGGGCAGGACCTTGGGCAGGGCGTACGGATCGAAGTCGCCGACGCGGTTGTTATGCGGGAGCCCGGACTGAGGGGTTGTGCCGAAGCTGTTGGCCACGCTGGAGCCGTGGTCGATGGCACAGATCGAGCTGCTTCCGCCGATGTGGCAGGAGATGATCCGCAGGTCATCGCGTTTGAGCAGCTCGGCGGTACGGACGGCGATGTACTTGTGGCTTGCGCCGTGGTAGCCATAGCGTCGCACGCCGGCCTCGGTCCAGGGCCACGGAATGCCGTAGGTGGTCCGTGATGCAGGGATGGTTGCGTGGAAGGCGGTTTCGAACGCGGCCACCTGGGGCACGTCCGGCAGCCTGGCGGCGAAGGCTTTCATCGCGGCGACGTAGGGCGGGTTGTGGGCCGGGGCGATGTCGGCGAAGTCGGTCATGGTCTGGATGACCTTGGGGTCGACCCGGACGGCGCCGGAGATCGGTCCGCCCAGTACCGCCTTGAAGCCGATCGCGTTGAGTTTCACATTCGGATCCGGCAGCATTTTCAGGCAGCGGTCGATCGCTTCGCCGTGGTCGGCCACCCGGCCGGTCCAGGATTGCGGGCTGACCTTGACCGAGGCGTTGTCGCTGCCGATGCGTTCGGCGCCTCCGCGAGCGAGCTCTCGCTCGCCGGTCATGTCGAACAAGCGGAACTTGAACGACGTGCTGCCGATGTTGGCCACCAACACGATCATGCGATCAGGTCCTCGTCTGCTTCATCCTCTGACGGTGCCGTGGGGCACGGGTGTCTGGTCCATGTTGCGTGGATGCCACCGGCGGGGTGGATGTCACACCGTGCCGGTTTGCAGCCGGGCTGGTGATCAGAAGAACACGCCGGCCAGGCCTTCGTGGGGCCGGGCGATCACGTGGGCGCTGACCAGTTCGCCGACGCGGTTGGCGGCCTCGGCACCGGAGTCGACGGCGGCCTTCACGCTGCCGACGTCACCGCGCACGATGGTTGTGACCATGCCGCCGCCGATCTGGACGCTCTTGACCAGTTCGACGTTGGCCGCCTTGCACATTGCATCCGTCGCCTCGACCAGGCCGGTGAAGCCCATGGTCTCCACAAATCCCAATGCATCGCTCATTGCATCACTCCAAACTCATCCCGCCGAACCCGCGGGGCCGCAACGGGCCGCCGCGGCCGGCGAATGTCACCCTGGTTTCGACTCCTGCCGCATCTCGGCGGAAGGCTACTACTTACCCACCTTCTTGCCGGGGCCGCCGGGCAGCATGTTGGCCAGGTCGTCGTGCGGTCGTGGTATCACGTGCACGCTGATGACCTCGCCGACCTTGCTGGCGGCCGCCGAACCAGCGTCGGTGGCCTGCTTGACGGCGGCCACGTCGCCCTTCACATAGGCGGTCACATAGCCGCGCCCGACCTTCTCGTACCCGATGAGCCGGACGTTTGCCGACTTCAGCATCGCATCGGACGCCTCGATCAGCGTAACCAGGCCCTTGGTCTCGATCATTCCCAACGCCTCAAGTGTTGCCATCGATCGGCACTCCTGAAAAGAAGAAGCTATCCGCGATCCGCCACTCTTCTCGTCCTTGTATTGAGGAGAGGGGAGTGGGTTCTCTCGCTCGGCACTTTGAGTTCACTGCTGTTCTGGTCGTTCGTCACTTGATGAGTTCCACCCGTTTCGCCCCGGTCAGATTGCAGGCGTTGCCCTCGTCGGTATCCAGATGGACTTCGAGCTTGAGTCCCTTGGCGATGCGGGCGATCACGCCCTCAATCGTCATGCCGCAGTCGCCTTCGACGTGGAGCTTCATCAGGTCGCCGTCCCCGACGTTGTAGTAGGCGGCCTCGTCCGGGTTCAGATGCACATGCCGCATTGCCCGGATCACACCTTCCTTCATCTCGATATAGCCTTTGGGGCCGAGCACGATGCAGCCCGGCGTATCCTTGATGTTGCCGCTCATTCGCACCGGCAGGTCGATGCCCATTGCCACGCCGTCGGTGAAGGCGAGCTCGATTTGGTTTTCCGGCCGGCAGGGGCCGAGGATGCGCAGGTTGGTGATGGTTCGGTGTCGGGGTCCGATGATGGTTACCATCTGTTCGCTGGCGAAATAGCCGTCCTGATACAGCGGGCGGAAGACGGTCAGTTTGGCCCCGGGCCCGAAGAGAGTCTCCAGGTCGTGCTGGGTAATATGCATGTGTCGTGCGGATATGTTGACCCGCAATTCGGGCCTGGCACCGGCGGGAGCTCCACTCGGTGATGCGGCCGGGCGGGGTCGGCCCAATCGCTGGCGTACGACTTCTCGCACCACTTGCTCGACCGCGGCACGATCCATGCCGCGATCCTGGGTGATCAGACTCATCCCTTACCTCCCGGTGTCGCTGCCACGGGGGCCACGATCAGTTCCACATCGAAGCCCTTGACTCTGTCGCACCATGCGGGGTCGAGGCCGTCGTCGGTTACCAGCCGGTCTACCATATCCCAGCCACCCAACCTGGCCAATGCCCGCCGGCCGAACTTGTCATGGTCCACGGTCACGATGACCTCGTCAGCCGACTGCACCATTTGTTGCTCGGCCTCGGCCATGAGTACGTTGGCGTTGTAGAGTCCTTCCTCGGTCACGCCCGCGAGTCCAACGATCGCCTTGCCCACGTTGAGCGAAGCCAACGCCTGGCGGGTGAGGGGTCCGAGGGCGACGCCCGTTCGCGGGTAAATATAACCGCCCACGAGAATCAGCTCGATGTTGGTCGCGCTGCTCAGCAGGTTCGCGATGGGCAGCGAATTCGTAACCACTTGCAGTGACCGGGTCAACAGATGGCGAGCGACCTGGAAGGTTGTTGTCCCCCCGTCGAGGAGGATGGTTTCGCCGTCTTCGATGAGTGCGGCGGTTGCCCGCCCGATGGCGACCTTCTCTGCCACGGCCGCCGACTCGCGGGCGGCGTAATTCAGGGCGCTGAACCGATCGCTGACGAACACGGCTCCGCCGTGGGTTCGCCGAACGAGCCCCTCCTCTTCCAGCTGGGTGAGGTCGCGTCGCACGGTGGATTCGGACACGTCCAATTCGGTTGCCAGCAGGGACAGATCGGCGAATCCGCGACGAGCGAGTACCTCCGATAACTGCTGTCGTCGCTCATCCGCGGTCATGTTCGCATCCTTTGCTGCCAGGATCTACTCGTATTATCGCCATATTCTGATCGAATGCAATCAAAATCTTTCAACTCGAGATTGGGACTGGGGTGGCCGACAGGCACTCACAGGGCATCCCGTTGACACTAAGATTATGATAAACAATAGGTTATGGATGGAATGATCTCCCTCTGGGCCTGTAAGTTATCCACAATTGAGCTGTGAGATTCCGTGAACAAGCTGGTTGCTCACAGTAGGCGTCGCGGCTGGGTGAGTGGATGCTGGGCGTTTGATGGACTCGCTTTTGCCGGGTGACGGGTCTGGGCGCTGGAATCGAATGGCCGGGGCTGCGGCGGCGCGAGGAGGCTGGGCGAGGTCCCCGGGCGGAAGGAGTTTTTTGCGAGTATAAGCGGGTTTTGGAGGTGTTGGACGCAGCGAACGGGCGGGTGGGCTTATCGGCGCTGGGTGTTTTCACAGCGACGGAGCATGCTGTTGTGGTCCGAAGGGGGCGAGGCCAGCGGCTTGGATGGGGAGGGCTCGTCTGATGTCGGCTGGGTGGGTGGCCGGTCAAATCGCACGTTGGCTTACCAGATACGGGGTTGTCCGATGATGGGTTCGCCAGCTGCGATGATGAAAGCGAGGCGTGTTGGCCATGACAGAATCTAGCCAGTGTAGCTTGAAACGAAGCGATGGTGGGAGTAGGATAGAGTGGTATCCTGTGGTGCAGGAGAGGGAGTGAGGGTTGCGCATGCGCCGCAGGCTTTCAGGAAGGTCGGGCCGCCCTCCTCCGGTGGTTGTTCCGCTCTGTTGGATCGTGGTTCGGGCTGGGCTAGCCCTGCGTGCAGGCCGTCAGTGGCCGGTGGATGCGAGGTTCCGCGGCCGAGGGAGAATCGAGCCTGATAGGATAGTGACAGAGGGGCTGCAAGGCCGCCTCGTGTCCCGGTGACCATTGCCGGGACGGTCGAGTTGAACGAGCGCCTGCGGGAGTCCATCCGAGGCGGAGTGAGGCCGGCCCGACGCCGCTGAGCGGGGCGATAGGCCATTTGACCGGGTGGAAAGAAGTTACCCGTTTCTTCTGGCATCGGACGCAAGCCATTTCCGTTCACCGTCCAGACGCCCCCAAGTCGCTCACCACCCCTGGGCAAGTGGAGAAAGGAGCCCCCATGTCGCTGTTTGCCTTTCGTATCAGGCGTGCCATCGTGCTAGTCGTCATGACCGTTCTGACCCTGGTGACGCGGCCGGCAGTTGGGCTGCACCCGAAGGTGGAGTTTACCGAGCTTGCCCAGGCCGCCGACATCATCTTCATGGGCACGGTGCAGGGAGTATCGTCCCGGGTCGTTGGGGATGGCCGGATGGTGATGACCGACGTTCATTTTGGGGATGTGCAGGTCATCCACAGGAAGGATCATGTGCCGGCGGATCTTTCTGAGGGGATCACGCTTGCTTTTGCGGGCGGTGAAGCGGGCGGTCTGTCTGTCAGTGTGAGTGAAGTGCCGAAGTTTGCGGTGGGTGACCGGGCGGTTCTGTTTTCGCGGATGGACGGGACGGTATACGCGAACCCTCTGGTGGCCGGCGTGCAAGGGCTGTTCCGGGTGAAGCGTGACGTGGTCACGGGTGTCGATTACCCGTTCACCAACGGAAGCGCGGTGGTGGCGTCGGTGGAAGGGGGGCGGATGAGTCTGCTCCAGCGGGTTGATCGCATGGAGAACGGTCAGCCGGTTCGCCGTCCGGGTGTTCTGCGGAAGACGTGGTCGGTTCAGCCGATGGATGCGGCTCACTCGGTGAAGGCGAGTCAGATGGTGGAGCCTGCCGGGTTTTTAACGCTTTCGGAGTTCATCACCGGCATTCGGGCGGCGGTAGCGGGGCCGGCGCCCGTGCGGCCTCGACTGACTCTGGCTACTGGAGGGCTGGCCTCGTTGGGGCGTCAGCCGCCGTCGCCCGGCGTGCGCATGGCTCCAACCGCCGGCGGCATACCTCTCGCACCGCCGGGGCTGGCTTCGCTGGGCAGGAGCAAGCCGTTGGTTGCCGCGACGAGTCCGGGTATCGCCCGGACGGCTGCCGCGAGCGGGGTGGTGGAACTGTGCCACTGCGGCCACAAGAACCTGCATGCGGACATGGAGATGGTGCCGGAGTCCTTCTGGTGCTGGGCGCACGACAACTACGCGTTGTGGACGTACAACCGGTTCATGGACATCTACCGATGTTCTGCCAGCGACGGGACTGTCTACCTGAACGGCTACAGTGAGTTCTGCGGCTTCCTTGACGATGACACGGTGAACACGGCCTACTGCTTCCATTGGGGCAGTTACGTCGGGATGTGTGTTTCCACGGGGGCGCCCTGTTTGGCCATCATCGAGTCGGACATCATGTTCAATCCGGCGTATTCGTGGTGGGAGGATGCGAGCGACACAATCGGCCACAGCGACCGCGTTCTGTATCGCCCCAACGTCATGCACGAGCTGGGTCACAGTTGGGGGCTGGAGCGCGGGGACTGTGACGAGACGTATCTCTATCCTGATCCCAGTGTCATGCACGCGTACTACGACGACATTGTCGAGGACGGCTGGGGGATTCATCCCTACGACTCCGCCGCCATCCGCGACATCTACGACGATCAGACCTCGGTCATCGCGATCACGGACGTGGGGGTCGAGTCGTACTATGCGGCCGCTGACGGAAGCCTGACCAACTCGACCACGGACAAGACCGACTATGTGATCGGCGACCCGATCACCATCAGCAACTTCTCAGTGGAGAACATGTCGAGTACGGACACCTCAGAGGTGCGGCTGCGGTTCTGGTTGTCCGAGGACACCCACATCACGGAATCGGACTATGCCCTGGGAGGCTACGTGTCGTGGTGGAGCTTTGACAAGGAGAGCTACACGGTCAACGATTACGGCATGTGGATTCCCACGATTCCGACGGGGACCTACTACGTGGGAGCGATCGTGACCGTCAACGGTGCTGACTATGACTCCGACGACTACAGCTTCAACAATCGCACCTATCTTTACAGCACGATCAACGTGACCTGCCCGGCGCCGGGCAATCCGAGCGGTGTGACCGCAAGCGACGGGACCTCGACCCATCACGTGCACGTGGCCTGGATCGGATCCACGAATACCACCCGGTACGAAGTCTACCGAGGGACCACGTCGGATCCGGCAGCGGCCACGCGTTTGGCTTCCTCGGTGACGGGCACATCCTACGATGACACGAGCGCCGAGCTCGGCACGCGGTACTACTACTGGATCGTGGCCTGGAACGACGAATGCAACAGCTACTCCGCTCGCTGCGGAGGCAATTCAGGGTTCCGGGGCACTCCTGCTCCGACGGACGTGGTTGCCACTGACGGGACGCGAACGACTGATGTCCGCGTCACCTGGACGGCGGTGGAGGGCGTGACCCACTACCGGGTCTCCCGGGCCACCTCGTCGACCGGCACTCCGACGCCGATCAGTTCGTGGCAGACGGGCACCAGTCACTACGACACCACCGCGGTGCCGGGCAGCGACTACTACTACTGGGTTCAGGCGTCGATGGGTGCCGGCGGCGAATACATGAGTGCTTACAGCGTCTTGGACACGGGGTGGCGGATCATTCTGCCGCCGGAGGATCTTGACGCCACCAGCAGAACCTACACGGACTATATTCGGATCACATGGGACAGGTCGCTGGGGGCGACCCACTACCGGCTCTTCCGCAGCGGCGCGAGCGACGTTCTGACTGCGGTGCCGGTGACTGACTGGATTGAGGGCAGGAGCTTCGAGGACGCCGAGCCGGTGCCTGATGAGGCTTACTACTACTGGGTGAAGGCGGCGGCTTCCGCCACTGGCTATCACGCCAGTGCTTACAGCGACTCGGACGTCGGGCGCCGGTCGCTGGACTGCAACGCCAACCACGTGCCCGATGCGGTCGACATCTCGGGCGGTACCAGCGGCGACTGCAACAGAAATGCCATACCGGACGAATGTGAGGTGGCCGACGGAAGCCAGCCCGACTGCAACCACAACAACGTGCCTGATTCCTGCGATCTGGTCATGCACTTCGGGATGGGTTTGGGCGGGCTGTATGCGGCCGAGGCCTCACCGATCAGCATGGCCGTCGGGGATTTCAACAGCGACGGCAAGCACGATCTGGTCACGACCAACGATCCCGCGAACAGCATGACGATTCTGAGGGGTTCGGGAGACGGGACTTTTGCCTCGAGCACGAGCTTCTCGTTCGACTCGTCTCTCGCGACTGTTGTCACCGGCGATCTGAACGGCGATCACCGGGCCGATGTGGCCGTCGCGGCGACCAGCTCCAATACCGTCCGGGTTCTGATCAACAACGGCACGGGGGCCTTTGCGCCTCCGGTGTCGTATGCGATCAGTTCGGGTCCTTACGGTCTGGCGATTGGCAAGCTGGATGCCGACGGCGACTCTGACCTGGTGGTGACCAAGACCACGAGCAACCAAGTCACGGTGCTCTCGAACAACGGATCCGGGGTGTTCAGTGCCGCGGGCACTTACACGGTAGGCAGCTACCCGGTTGCGGTGGTTGCTGCTTCCCTGGACGGGTTTGCCGGTGTGGACTTGGCGGTGGCCAATTCGATATCTGCGAACGTCACCATTCTGCAGAATCTCGGCGATGGGACTTTCGTGACGTCGGGCACATGGGCTGCGGGTTTGCAGCCGCGTGCCATCCGGGCGGCCGATTTTGACGCCGACGGGGACATCGACCTGGTCGTGGCCAACCCTTCGGTGGGTGGCATTTCCGTGTTGATCAATGACGGGGCCGGTGGTTTCGGCACTCGGCGGCCGGTCAGCGTCGCGGCCTTGCCTCAGGATGTAGCCGTCGCCGACTTCGACAAGGACGGCGACGTGGACGTCGCGACCGCGAGCCAGGGTGCCGACAGTGTCACGCTGGTGCTGAACAACGGGAGTGGCATTCTTGCTCCCGTCGCCGACTACGCGACCGGCGGCGGGCCGCGGGCGCTGGTGGCCCGGGATTTCAATGCGGATGGTGTGCCTGATCTCGCGGTGGGGCAGTCCAATCCCAACGGTGTGCAGATGGTGCTAAACACGACGATCTTCCCGGTCAGTCCGGACTGTAACGCGAACGGGGTGCCCGACATTTGCGAGCCGGACTGCAACGCGAACGGGGTGGCCGACGATTGCGATATGACGGCTGGCACGAGCACCGACTGCGATGCCAACGGCGTGCCCGACGAATGCCAGCCGGACTGCAACGCCAACGGCATCGCGGATGCCTGTGACATTGCCGAGGGTACCAGCCAGGATTGCACGGGCAACGGTGTTCCCGACGAGTGCGAGGATGACTGCAACGGCAACGGCATCGCCGACGCCTGTGACGTTGCCCCGACGTTGGCTTTTGCGGACGTGGTCGACTATCCGGTTGGGAAGGGTGCTTGCGACGTGGTGGCCGGCGATGTGGATGGGGATCTGGACGTTGATCTCGTCTCTGCCGACTCCAGCGACGACACGGTCACGGTGCGGAAGGGGCTCGGCAATGGCAAGTTTGGAGCGGGGGCTTCCTATGCGGCCGGGGTCGGGCCATCGGCGGTCCTGCTCGTCAGCCGCAGCGGCAGCACGTTGCCCGATCTGGTGGTCACGAGTTTCGCCAAGGATTACGTTTCGATCCTGAAGAACAACGGCAGCGGTGTTTTTGCGATGAAGGCTCAGTATGCCGTTGGTCCGGGGGGGACCAGCCACGGTCCGTCGGACGTGACCGCCGCGGATTTGGACGGGGACGAGGATGAGGATCTCATTGTTGCCAACGCCTCGTCGGATTCGGTGGCTCTCCTTCAGAATCTGGGCTCAAGCGGTTTCGGGACTGCGGTGGTCAAACCGGTCGGCGACGAACCGGTGGCGGTGGTGGCCGGGGATCTGAATGGTGACAGGAGGGTGGACATCGCGGTCGCCAACTCCAACAGCGGCACGGTTTCGGTTCTGCTCAGTGGCGGCCTCGGGCTCGCCCCACCGGTCGACTACCTGGTGGGAACGAATCCGAGCGCCCTGGCGATCGCCGACGTGAACCGCGATCGCAGGCCGGACCTTGTGGTGACCTGCACCGGATCGTCGAGGATTCTGGTTCTGCTCAACAACGGTGACGGCACGTTTGGCGGGCGTGTGAAGCTGATCGCTCCGGGCACTCCGAAGGGGCTCGTCGCGGTCGATCTGGATCGCGACGGCGATCTTGACGTGGCCACTGTCGCTACGTCAATCGGCAAGCTGCTGGTGATTCGCAACAACGATGACGGCACCTTCATGTCTCCGATGGCGTTCACCGCGGGCAGTCTGGCCAGGGGCTTAGCCGCGGCATACATGAACACCGATTCCTATCCGGATATGGTGGTGGTGCGAGGCAGCATCCTGGGCGGCGCGGTGTCGGTGCTGCTCAACGCTTCCGGTCCGCCGCTGAGTCGCGACTGCAACGCCAACGGCGTTCCGGACGAATGCGAACTTGCCCTGGACGGCGACGGGGACGGCTGGCTGGACACGTGTGACAACTGTCCGGCGTCGTCCAACCCTGATCAAGCCGACAGCGATTTGGATGACGTGGGTAATGTCTGCGATGACTGTCCGAGCACGATTCCGGGCATAGCGGTGGATCAGCACGGCTGCCCGCCGCTGATCCCGGGCGATTTCGACCGCGACGGCGATGTGGATGGCGCCGACTTCACGGTTTTCAGGAGTTGCTGGCTGGGTCCGGTTATTCCGCGGGCGAGCGCGTGCGGCGGTTCCGACTTCGACGATGACGATGATGTTGACCAATCGGACTTTGGCGTCTTCCAGCGGTGCTACAGCGGGCGGAACAAGCCTGGCGACGCGGGGTGCGCGGGCTGAGTTGTGGATTCCCTGCTGGTCGGGGAAGCGCCGGTCGGGCGACATTGGGCGGAGGGTCCTGGCTGACGGGGTCGAGCGGGGGCTTGGCTGCTCGGTGGGTGTTGCCCGGCGCCGGGTTTCTGGGCCGGTTTTGAGTCGCATCCCGTCCCGCGACCGTTGAAGTCACGGATCGGAGTCTCGCGTCAAGCCGGGCGGCAGGATCCAGTCAGTACTGAATGAGTACTTTCATGGGCTGATTTCCGTCGGGGATGAGGATTCTCTCTCGGGCGGGGTCGAACTCCATCCAGGGTCTCCCGTCGATCTGGACACTCTTGATCTTGGTCCCGGCGGGCAGGCGGGCAAAGAGCCAGAGGTTTTTGGGTCGTGCTTTGGTTGGCGGGGTCACATTCGCGACCACGGTGTTCGCCTGGTCACCAGCTCTGAGGGTAAACGATACCGGGCCGAAGCAGGAGTTGATGCGCTCGACCTGGATGCCGTCCTTGGAGGTCAGCCATCGCCGGGGGGCTCCGTTTGCCAGCCAGAGGTCCTCTCCGCACTCGAGGACCAGGGAATCGCGCACCCGGTTGACGAAGCGAGCCTCGTCTGGGCTCTTGTAGAACGGGCCGCTGGCGTGGCTCCACATGCGGTACTCCTCGGTGAACGCATGGACTTCCGGGTACAGGCAGGAGACCATGCCGTTGTACAGTCCGCGGATCGCGGCTGGGACCTCCTGGCGCATCAGATAGACCAGGATGGGGTTCTGGAGATTCGACTGGAAGACCATGCCGCCCTGGCTGAACCAGTACTTGTCGTCGGTGAAGCCGTGGACGTTGAAGCCGCCCGAACTGGACAGGGTGAGGTTGTCTTCCCAATCGTCGAGGATCCAGTCGGCGATCGGCTGGTGTGGGTTGAAGATGCCGAGGTTGAGCAGGATCATCGGGCCGTAGAGTACCTCGCGGGTGGCGGAGAGGCGGTAGCAAGGCAGGTCGGGCCTGCGATAGCGGCTGTAGTACTGCACCCGCAACGGGCCGAAGCCGCGGAACCGCTGGTACAGCTTGGTGGGGACGTAGGGCGAGTATGTCCTGTCGCGCATCCGGGTTACGGGTGCAAGCTCGGTTGCCCTGAGGATGGCCGTGCGGAAGTCGTTGAGGTACTCGTTGGCCTGGCGATTCAGCTGGTCGGCCTGGGGGTGTTGAACGGCCCTCATGGCGGCGGCCATCTCGGTCATGCCGGCCGCGCAGTAAGCGTTGACCGCGAACCAGTACCCCCAATCGCTGTTGTCCTCGAGGTGGCCAGCGGGCAGCAGGCCGTACTCGAGGGCTTTCTCGCCTCGGGCGTTTTTCAGGCGGGTGGTGGCTCGCTGACTTTCGATCCAATCGACGGCCCGCATCATGCCTGGCAAGGTGGCGTCGAGCCAGCGGGTGTCGCGGGTGAAGAAGAAGTGCCGGGCGAGGGTCCAGAGCACGGTTCCGTGGTCGAGGCCGTAGCTGCTGGCGGTGTAGTCGTATTCCCGGCTGACCCAGGCCCCGTGGTACACGGCGTCGTAGGGTTTGGTGTAGTTGCCTGGGAACGGCCGAGTGCCCTGGAGCTGGGTGAGTGTTCGAAGGTACTGGGTTGCCCGCTCGGTGTCGCCGAGGGCGTCGAGCAGGAGGATCTGGAAGCAGGCTTCATTCGCGAAGACCTGGTAGTGGTAGCTGGCCGCCGGGACCATGAACAGGCCGCTTTTGGGGTCCTTGGTGGTGCTGATGTGGATGTGGGGGATGACGGAGCGGGCCATGGAGTTGAATTCGGGCTCCGGGGTGGTGAAGCGGGTGGTGCGGTCGACGATCGTTCGCCAGTAGGTGGCCACGCGTTCACGTTCGCGGGTGTAGTCCATGGCCGCGAGTCGATCGACTTGCTGGGTGGGGATGTCGGATACGAACGGGATGCGGACGTGGAGCTGCTCGGTCTTGCCGGGTGCGACGTCGAACTGGGCGAGGATGCTGTTCTGCCCGCGGTCGAGGTTATCTGGGCTGGCGACTCGGATGCGGGCGGCGGGGGCCTGGAGGGGCGGGATCACGGCGCGCAGCCTGTGGGGCTGGTAGGACTTGTCGTTCGTGCCGGTCGCGAGCATGCCCCCCTGGTGGAGTGAGAAGTGCTCTTCGGGACTGAGGGTGAGCCAGACGGTTGCCTTTTTCGGTTGTGAGCCGGGATTGGTGACCTGGAGCCGCACCATGCAGATGGCCGGTGTCTGTTCGCTGCGCGCCACATCGTTCGGGTCCAGTGGTCCTGAAAGCAGGGTGGCGAAAGCCTCTTGCTCAAACTGAAGTCCCTGGTGTTCCCAGCGGTTGATGATGATCGGCAGGCAGTTTTCGGCGATCGAGACCTGGGCTTGGTGGTCATCGCGGAAGTAGGGCTTCTCGCCTGTACCGATTCGGTAGTGGATTCGATCCGTGTCCCATTGCAGTCGCTTGAGTTCGGCTCCCTTGGCCTTGGTTCCGCTCTTGCTGATGAAGATTTCCCCGCCGTATTCGACCGCGAATTTCTGCCAGCTGGCGTCGGCGGCGATTGGCAGGTAGACCCGATCGCCGCCCTGGCGGTGCCAGGGGTCGAGGGGGGGGATTTCCCGGCTGGCTCGATCGCGGCTTTGTTCGGCTTCCCGGGGGATACGATCACGGATTTTGCCCTCGCCGCTGGGGCGGGTGGCCGCGGAGGTGGCCGTGTCGCTCGCCTGGGCGACGTAGGCGTGCATGGCGGGCACATGGATGGGGCCCTGCTCGAGATCGAGGGTGCTGAACGAGAAGGTGCGGGGCGTGTCCCCATCGCTCGTTTTGGCCGTTGTCCGCACGGTGACGACGGTGATGTCGTTCGAGCCGGGTGGGGCGGGTTCCGTGGCCAGGATGTTCGCGATGATGCCTTTGGGTGATCCGGTGCGGAGGTTCTTCCACGAGCCGGGGGCTTCGAAGGCGTCGTCCTCGCCGAACTGCCAGGGTGCAGCGGACAAGAGCTGCCCGTTGTAGATCTCCAGCCACCCGCTCAGCGAGACCGGGTGCTTGTCGCCGCAGCCCAGCTCGATTCTGATCGACATCGGCTTGAGGGCAGACGGCGAGAAGACCCGGAGGGACTCGATTCTCGGGGCCTTCTCCGGCAGGACGAGTCGGATCTTGAGTGTTCGCCGGTAGGTCACATCGGGCAGGTGTTCTGCCTTGTCGTTGGCGTCTTCCGCCAGCGGCTTGAAGGTCCAGGTGACCGCTCCGTCGGTCACGGCGTGCACCGCGGCGGCGGTCAGCCATTGGCCCTGCCACGGATCGTCGATGGGGTCCTCGATGGTGGGCATGTGCGGCGGCTCCGGCGGCCAAGAGCGGTTCCAGTACTGAACCTCGGCGTCGACGGCGATCGCCGGGTCTTTCAGTTGCAGTTGGAGCTCGCAGATATCGCGCTCCTCGTCCCAGACCACGCCGATCCATCGGCTCTCTGCGGGCAAGGCGGTGATCGACTCGACGGTGGTACCTTGTGCGGCGCGTTCATCGGGCCAAGCGGTCAGCCGGCCGCATTCAGCGAGGTTGAGGCGAGGGCGATCCTGGGCGAGTGTGTTCGAGGCAGCGCCGGCCAGAAGGAGGGCGGCGTACTCAGCGAGACGGAGACAATGGCGACTGGGCATCTGAGCACCTCGGGTGCGAACGGAAGAATGTTGGATCGAGCGAACAGGTCAGCCCTCAACCATTACTTGCCCAGCGCGGTTTTGTCCAGTAGCCTGCGGAGGGAACCGCGGACTGTGCAAGTCGATGTAACCGGATCTGGAGGGGGCAGAGAGGGCGGATCCTGATGGTGGTCGGATCGTGCCTGGATGATCGGGCATTCAACACGGTTTGCCATCGAGGGCTGAGTGTTCCGCGCTTGGGCGGTGTGGGTACCCAGGGAGTCAGCCTGGTCGTGGGCCGCAGTGTTCGCTCCAACTTCAGCAGCGACCAAGCCTCGGTCCTTTCAGACTCCAGCGGGGCTGTTGTTAGCTGGGCTTGTCAGGGGGGGGGTAGGCGCTGCCGGGGAGCACAGTAGAATGGCTTGGTGCCGTTGGGGCAGCCCCGGTGGCTGTCAGGCAGGCTGCTTCGGCCGGTGGTCGTGGCACGGGGCGACCGCGCCCGGCGGGCCTCATTTGAAGGGAAGCGATTCGTCATGAACACCAATCGTCGGGACTTTCTCAAAGCGTCAGCCGCAGCGGGCATGGCCATGGTTGCCGGTCCGGCTCTTCGGGCGGCCGAGCCGGGCAAGAAGTACAGCCTAGCCTTGATCGGCAGTGGCTGGTGGGGGGGCAACATTCTCCGCGAGGCTCTGGCGTCCGGCGAGTGCAGGCTTGCAGCCATCTGCGACTGCGACACGAACCAGATGGACAGGACTCGCAGGAAGATCGAGCAGCTCACGGCCGACACGCCCAAGCCGTACGTCGACTTCCGGGAGTTGCTGGCCCGGGAGAAACCGGAGATCGTCATCAATGCCACGCCCGACCACTGGCACGCCCTGATTACCATGGAGGCTCTCAAGGCCGGCGCCCACGTCTATGTTGAGAAGCCGATCAGTCACACGATCAAGGAAGGCCGGGCGATGGTCAACGCCGCCCGGGCGGCCGATCGCGTGGTTCAGGTTGGCACCCACCGTCGGATGTCGCCGCACAACATTGCCGGCCGGGAGTTTATCCAGAGCGGCAAGGCCGGCAAGATCGGCATGATCCGCTCGTTCGTGTTCTATGGTGGGGGTCCGGAGAAGCCCGAGCCGAACGCCGAGCCGCCCAAAGGGATGGACTGGGATCTCTACTGCGGCCCGGCGCCGTTGCGGCCGTTCAACCCCCTCATGCACCCCCGCGGTTTCCGCAGCTTTCTCGACTTCGCCAACGGTCAGTTGGGTGACTGGGGCATCCACTGGCTGGATCAGGTCCTGTGGGTCATGGATCGCCAGTATCCCCGGCGGGTGTTCAGCGCGGGCGGACGGCCGATCAAGGGCCCGGTGGTCAACACGCCCGAGGCTCAGACCAGCGATGCTCCGGATCACCAGGTTTCCACTTTTGATTTCGGTGACCTGACCCTCGTCTGGGAGCACCGCCAATTCGCCGGCAACAACGCGGAGAAGACGCATCCCGGTCAGCCGGTGGGGTGTTTTTTCTACGGGACGGAGGGCACTTTCCACATGGGTTGGCTGGACGGCTGGACGTTCTACCCGGCTGACATGCGCAAGCCGACCCTCCACCAGGACGCCCAGCTTCACGAGCCGGATCAGCAGAACATCAAGGAGTTGTGGGCGAATTTCCTGGCCTGCATCAAGAGTGGCAAGCGGCCGGTGTGTGACATCGAGATCGGTCACCGGTCGACGACCATGGCTCTCCTGGGCATGCTGTCGCTCAAGCACGGCAAGAGCATTCAGTGGGATGGTGAGAAGGAGACCATCGTCGGCGACGAAGCGGCCAACAAGCTCCTGTTTCGTCCGTACCGTTCGCCGTGGGTTTATCCGGGAACGTGAGCACGGCCGGTTTCCCGAGCGGGAGGGATCGGCACGGGTGGGGGAGATTCCGCCCAGAATCAACCATGCAGTTGCATCAGCACGCGGGCGAGGTCCTCGCCGAGCGGTGCCGCCGAGACCAGCCGGCCGGCGTCCTTCAATGTGCCGTCGGGATAGCCGATGATTGAGGTGGCCGATATAATCGGCGGCAGCCTGCTAAGAAGGAGACCCGGATGGAGTTCAAGATTCACGGACGCAACCTGGAGATCACCGAGGCCCTGGCCTCGCACGTCGAGGATCGGTTTTACGCCGCGTTGAGCCAGCACGATCAGCGGGTTGGTGAGATTGCCGTGACGCTGTCGGACGAAAACGGTCCCAAGGGCGGCGTGGACATGCGATGCCACGCTGTCGTACACCTCAAGCCGCGTGGTACACTGATTGTTGAGGAATTACAGGATGACATGTACGCGGCGGTGAGTCTAGCTGCCGATCGGGCGAAGCATGCCGTGAGCCGCGAACTGGAGCGTCGGCGGGAGAAGTAGGCTCTCGCGATCCGGATTCTCGCGTAGGTTCCATTCTGATATTGGAGGGCGGGGGCGGCGGTGCCGCCTGTTGCCTCGTCTCCTGCGGGTTTTTAGGGCCGGCATGGTGTAGGGGGCGGCTGAAGGTGTCCCTGTGGTCAGTGGCGAGATACGACTTCTGATTCTGGACGTGGACGGTGTTCTCACCGACGGCACGATCCTGTTTGACGACGCTGGGGGGCAGTACCGTCGTTTTCACATACGGGATGGGCTCGGGATTGCGATGTGGCGGGCGGTTGGGCGGACGGTGGCCATCCTGACCTCGAAACGGTCTGAGGCGGTCTTGGCCCGGGCGAAGATGCTCGGCATCGACCTCATAGAGCAAGGGGCAGAGGACAAGCTGCCGGCTTTGGAGCGTATTCTTGGAGCGACGGGGGTGGCTGCTTCAGATACGGCGTACATGGGCGATGACTTGCTGGACTTGGCCGTCATGAGAGGGGTCGGGTATCCCATCACGGTGGCGGATGGTGCGGAGGCGGTCAAGGCGGTGGCCCGTCACGTCACGCAGCGATCGGGGGGGCAGGGGGCGGTTCGCGAGGCGATCGAGCACCTGCTGTGCCGCGAGGGGCTTTGGGAGGCTGCCCTGAGGGCTATCGGCGCGGATCGCGGTGCCGGGTAGAATGCTGCCCGGAGAGATAACTGGTGTTCAGGAAGATCATTCTCGCTGTTGCCTCGTTTGCCCTAGTCTGTGTTGCCTTCCTCATCTATCAATCGCGGGATGAGGACCGATTTGCGGCCACTCAGCCGGAGGTTCCTCGTCCGCCGGTTCGAGCGGCGGTGACCCAGCCGGGGGCGGCTCAACCGTTGGTTGGAGATCAGAAGGGCGCCTTGATTGGCGGTTGGCAGAACGTGCTGCCGGGTGGGGGTTCGAAGATCCACGTCTACGACCGGGGCGGGGAGGCCAAGTACATTTTCGAGGCTGCCCAGTGGGAGCCGGTCAGCGATACGGAATACCACATGACCAAGCCGTCGGCTCGTGTTCTGCTGCCGGACGGCCAGCTCGCGTACGTTCAGGCGGACGAGGGTCAGGTGAAGGTTCGCCAGGCGGAGCGGCAGAAGATCGACCCGACGAGCGGCTGGTTCAAGGGCAATGTTCGGATCATCGTTGATCGAACGAAGCCTGACTGGCGGCGTGACAATCCGGACAAGGCGGCCCCCGAGACTCACCCGGAGACGATTGACCGGATCTTCTTGGATGATGCCCGGTTTGACCTGGACTTGGCCCGGCTGGAGACAGACGGCCCCATTCGGGTGGAGAGCGAGCGGGGCTCGCTGGAGGGTCTGGGTTTTGAGATGGTGTGGAATGAGGTGACCCGGCGGGTCAAGCTCGCCAAGATCAGGCAGGGCGGCAGAGCCACGGTTCGTGGGCAGGAGCTGGCCCAGTTCGGCGATCTCTCCGGAGATGGGGGATTGGTGGAGGCGGAGTCGGGCTCGGGTGCGACCGATCAGGCGGGTGGTGCCGTTGCCACACAGGAGGCTTTCCCGGATGCGGTGGTGGATGCAGAAGCGGAGGAAGATGGCGAGAATCGGGAGATCAGCTTCCTTGACCCGGACGCTGCCGCCAGGCAGGTGAGGAAGGACCGGATTGACACCTACCAGGTTGTTTTCCGGGACAACATCGTTGCGACGCAGCGACAAGGCGACAAGGTGACCGGTGGTTTGAAGGGTGCCCAGACGGTGACGTTGATCACCGACCTGGGTCGCGAGGAGCGGGCAGCGGTCGAGTTCACATCGAAGGGCAGGAAAGCCGGGGGCAAGCGAGGTCAGCCGGGTGCGAAGAGCCAGCCTGCGAGCCGGCCTCCGGACTCGGGGCCCCCCGGATCCACGCCGGCCGCGACGCAGCCTGGGCCGCCCGAGTCCGCGCTGGAGCTGGTTTGGACGGGTGAGGTTACGCTGATGCCGATAGAGAGCTCGGAAACCCAGCCCTCCAGTGGTCCGGCGACGGCCAGTGCCCCTCTTCCCCAGAAGCGGACCCACCTCATCGTTGAAGGCGAGCGGATGGAGCTTCAGGACTCGAAGCAAGGCACGATCATCTGCCGCAAGCTGGAGGTTCATAACGAGACGAAGCAGATCTGGCTCACGGGTTCGAAGGAATGTCCTGCGGTGATGAGCGCCGGGGCGGACAGTCGGGTTTTGGTCTACGACACCCTTTTCGTCGATCGTCAGGCGGGAATGGCCCGAATCACCGGACCGGGCATGATGATCCGGCGTGAGGCGCAGCCCAGCGGCCCGGACACCCGCCCGGCCGGCCTGAGGCTTGGTCAAGGTGGGCCTGAGGAGCCTGCGGTCGAGTTCGAGCTGGCATGGCAGAAGGGTGGGCAGATCGACTTTGACCGAGCCGCGGTGGAGGCGCCCCATCCCACGGCGGGGGAACCGCCGATCACGAAGCAGGTCGTGTACCTCAAGCACGCCGCGTTCCAGGGTGGGGTCGACACCGGTCTGTCCAATCAGCGTGTTGCCGCGGACGAGATCGACGTGGTGTTCGCTCCTCCGGAGGCGAAGCTGGAGCTCCGTCAGAAGGCCAGGCAATCTCGGGCGGACAAGGGCGAATCCAGCAGCCCGATCGACACGACCCAGGCTCTCCAGGTGGTCGCGACGGGCAACGTCCGCATGAGCCAGCGATCCGATCTCACTGCGGCTCGTCAGGGAGGCGAGCGGACCACGGACCTGGTGACCTGCAAGCGGCTCGAGATCGAGATGGGCACGGACGATACCGGCCGCAACGTTCCGCGGATAGCCAAGGCGTTCGGGAAGGTCTCTGCCGAGCAGACCGCGCAGCCCTTTGTCGGCCCGATTCCGGTCGGAGTTCCGCAGGTGCGTGATATCCGAGCCGACGACCAGATCGTCATTGAGCTGGCCTCCGTTCCCAGGCCGATCGCTGACGCCCAGCGCCAGCAGTTTGAGGCGTATGCCCGCGAGCGGGGCTACACGGAGGAATCGCCGGAATGGCAGCGGTGGGAGCAGAAGATCAAGAATCGCCGACAGATCGTGCTGAAGAGAATGATGGCTCGCGGCAACGTGACCGCGCGAGACGAGAAGCAGGACCTGAACGATCTGGCAGGCGATTCGGTCGAGTTCCTCTTTGACGCTGCGGGCAAGATCAGTACCGCCCTGGTGGTGGGCCGATCGGGTGCGCCTGCGAGGATCGATCACAACACGTTCTACATTCGCGGCCAGCAGATCAGCCTGAACATGGAGCTGCAGTCGGTGGAGGTTCCCGGGACCGGGCTGCTGCGATTCTACAGTGACCAGGATCTCGACGGGCGTCCCCTGGAGAAGCGGATCCCTATCGAGGTGACCTGGAACAACCAGATGTGGCTGCGTGGGAAGGAGAACGCCGGCACTTTCACTGGTCGTGTTCGGGGCTCGTCCGAGAACAACGTTCTGGAAAGCAGCGAGCTGCGCCTGCGATTTGCGGATGTGGCCAAAAGGCCGGCGAGTGTTCGACCCTCTGCGACCGTCGCCCGGGGGCTTGGGGCCGCCCTGTGGCCGAGGCAGCAGAAGCGGCCCCGCAACGCGCTCGAGGAGCGGGTCAAGAAGAAGCTGGTTCGGGTGGACGCATCCGGGAATGCGGTGGTTTTGTCTTCGGCATATGAACAGGCCACGAACGTGAATGAGACTCGCGTGGCGGCGGCTATCAAGAGCATGCTGCCGGATATCTTGAGGGTTCCGGCCAGCCGGCCGTCGCGTGCGTCTGACCGGCGACTGCTCAGCCGGGTCCGAGCGGCGGGTCCGCAGATACGTATTGACCTGGAGGAACAGCAGTTTCTAATTGAAGGGCAAGGCAACCTGCTGGTGGAGGACTATCGGCTGCCGAAGGCGGGTCGTGGCGCGGGTCGCGAAGGGCCTCAAGAGCGGCGCACGGTGCTTGCGCCGTCCTCACTGCCTGGGGCTGAGAGTGTGGGGCCCAGCCAGACGCTGTTTACGTGGGCCAACTCCTTCACCTTCCTCAACCGCAAGTTCATTGCCGTGCTTGACAATCAGGTGGTGATGCGTCATGCGGCCGGGGCGCAGATGGCTCTGGCGGACCGGATCGAATCGGCGCTCAAGCTGGATGAGGAGACCCGCAAGCGTATTACGAGCCGGGCAGCGACCCTGACGTGCGGCAATCTGGTAGTCCAATTCCAGCGTGACAAGGACGGCAAGACCAAGTCACCCGGGGGGTCGTTGTCCGGAGCGACGGCACTGAAGGGTTTCCAGGCTCGTGGGAACGTCTTCTTCACGAGCTCCGAGGCTGATTTGCGGCGGTCGGCATCCGGCTTGGCGATCCTGTATGACGCGGTCACAGGTCTGGCGGAAATAAGCGGGACTACGCTCCAGGAGGCAGTGATTGAGGAAGCCGAGGTTCGGACAGGGAGGTCAACCGGCTACTGGCACGGCCTCACTGTCAAGTGGAACCTGAAGACCCGCCAGATTGAGGCGGAAGGCAGCAAGGTCAATGCACCTCGGGGGCGGCAGGATCAGACGCCTCCGACGGGGTTGCGTCAGCTTAGATAGGGACGTTTTTGGCATGAAAGGGCTTGCCTTCGCGCGGGGGGAGCCAATAATAGAGTGGGCGGCGAATGCTGCCATACGTGTGTTGTGCTCATAGTCCCATTGACGGCGGTCCAGTCCTCTCCCCCCCGCTGTCCAGGGTTCAGATGTCGTGAATCTCTAGTCCGGCCAGGCGAAGCACTCGGGCGATGTGCCTGACAGAAGGGCACGTCCCGGAACCGCTTTCCGGCTGGGGGATGATGGTGTCGGCGCTTTCCGGTAGGGGAAAGCCGCGTCTTGTACGATGACCGTCGTGGCGAGCCATGGAGGGGGAAGCGCCTGCGACGGGCGTGTCGACCGCGCCGCCCCTCCCTGGTTTCCGCCGCTGGGGAGGGCGCGGTCACCGTTGGGTAGTGATGTGTCCGTGAGGGGAGGTTCGGGGGGCGGGCGAGGAAAGAGGCGGCTTTCAGTCTTGGCCCGGCTCGAACATCGTTGGCCGCGGCCTCGGGGCGGTGTTTCTACGCTCCGGTGGCCTCATCTTCGGGTCCTATTGGCGTCCTTATCGCTGGATTATCCCATAAAGCGAGTCTCGTTCTGTCGGGATTCCCCCCGCCTCGTAGATGAACCGCTGGATCTGATCGACGGTGAGTTCCTGACGGGTCGCGGTATCGTGGGAAGCGTGTTTGGTGATATCGTAGTAGACTACGGTGCCGTCGAAGTCGTCCACCCCCCAGTTCAGGCTAACTTGGGCAAGTTTGGGGGTCTGCATAATCCAGAACGCCTTGACGTGGGAGAAGTTGTCGAGCATGAGACGGCATACCGCCAGGGTGCGAAGGTCGTCGAGGCCTGTGGGGCCGGCCAAGTGCTGGAGTTCTGTGTTATGGGGGATGAACGAGAGGGGTACGATGCAGTTGAAATGGGCTGCTCGGGCGGCGAGTGAGTCATCCTGGTGGCTGCGTAGCTTGACCAGGTGCCGCACCCGTTCCTCGATGGTCTCGATGTGTCCGTAGAGCATGGTCGCATTGCTGAACAGGCCGAGTTCGTGAGCTGTTCGGTGGACGTCGAACCAGCCTTCTTGGCCGACCTTGGTCTTGAATGCCTCGCTGTGCACGCGATCGTCGAAGATCTCGGCGCCGCCGCCGGGCAGGCTGCCGAGACCCGCTTCGTGGAGTTGTTCGAGGACCTCTCGGATTGACAGGTGGGGTTTCGTGATCCGGCTGAAGTGGATGATCTCGATGGCGGTGAAGGCCTTGATGTGCAGTTGGGGCGCGGCCTCGCGGATTCGTCGGCACATTTCGAGGTAGTACGAGAAGGGGAGTCTGGGGTGCAGGCCGCCGACGATGTGGACCTCGGTGGCTCCGGTTTGGGCGGCCTGGGTCGCTCGTTGGACGATCTCGTCGACGGAGAGCTCATATCCGCCCGAGTTCTCGCAGCTGGAGGTTGGCGGGTTCGGCGTTCCCGCTTTTCCTGTTGGGTACGGCCGGCAGAACGAGCAGAATCGGCAGCGGAGCACGCAGTAGTTAGTGTAATTGATGTGGCGATTGATGTTGTAGAAGGTTTTCCTTCCGTGGAATCGCTCCCGAGCGATGTTTGCCAGCTCGCCGAGGGTATGGATATCCGGCGAGCTGTAGAGTCGCACCCCGTCCTCGACACCGAGTCGCTCACCCGCGTGGACCTTCGCGGCGATATCCTGCAAGTCGGTTGAATGCATGGTTACAGACTAACCCAGTTTTCTGAGGTAGGCCACTGCGTTGGCGGGGGAGGCGGCGGTCTCGCTGTCGCGGTTCTCGCAGGGATCGAGCACGAACCAGCCGCGGTAGCTGCACTCTGCCGCCTGGCGGATGATTCGCTGCAGGTTGACCTTGCCTTGGCCGAGAGGGACCGGTCGCTTGCCGATGCGGTCGGAGACGCGAATGCAGCCTACCAGGTCGGCGAATTCTGCCAGGACGTCGCGTGGGTTCACGGCCGAGGCATGGAATGCGCCGATGTCGAGGGCGAGTCGCAGGCTTGGATGCGGGATATCGGCGAAGAGGCGCCGAAGATCCTCGATCTGCTCGATCGTGGTGTCACGGGCGTTCAAGACATGGACGTCGAGACCATGGTCGTCGGCCGCGGGCAGGAGTTCCTGAATGCCCTCCGACAGGATCGTCCAGGGTTGGCCCCGGCGCTGGCCGGTGGCCAGGCAGATACTGGTACTGCCCACGGCCCTGGCCCACTCCATTCGGGTCCGGATTCGCGCGATGGTGGCCGCGGCGTCCGCGTTAGCGGCAGCTTCGAAGGCTCCGACGTCCACGCCGGACAGGCGCAGGTTGGCGGATTGGAGCCAGGTTAGGATCTCGCTTGGCTCAAGGCGGGACCAGGCCAGATGGACTGCGTCGCAGCCGGCGTCTCGGTAGAGTGCCAGGCTGGCGGGCGACGGTGGAGCTGTCGGCGGCTTGACTGCGCAACTAATCAGCATTTGAGCTTGTTGCTCCGTTCTCCGGCGGGCGCTGTGGCGGTGCGACCAGTTCGAAGGTCTTGTCTGCCCAACTCATGGGGGTCGCGTCCCAGGGCCACGCTGGTGTAGGGACATCATAGCGCGCGAACCGCTCGGGCGATAGGCTCCCGCGGTCAGGAAAATCCGGTGTCTGCCACGCTCGGATCAAGACGTCACAGCTGACAGGCTTCTCGATCGGTTCTTTCAGGGGAAGCAGGCGGATGCTCCAGGAGAACACATCCATAGGTGGGCAGACGTATGGTGCGGGTTCGACGAGCATGCCGAGCACTTGTCCTCCTTCTCGCTGATGTCGCTGGAGTTCCTCGGCGGCCACGAACCGAGAGTTGTTTTCCCTGCAGTCTCGGACGAAGGCGCGCAGGTAGCCGGCGCCGGGCAGAGCCGCGCCGAGGATCATCGCCGCCGCGAAAGCGCCGCGCGCGGTGCGGCATCTGGCCAGGCAGCCGAACGCAGCGCCGGCCGCGACGCCGAGGCACACGTCGGGGAAGACCGCGAAGCGGCCGTACTCGCCGGGCATGCCCTCGGCGGCCAGGGCGAACTGAATCAGGGAAATGGCCGCGGGGACCACCAGAAGCCAGCCCACGCCAGGATGAGGCATGGTCTGGGGCGGGCAATGGGGCTTGCCTCCGCGCTGGTTGACCGGGATGTGCCGCCACAGGAATCCGATCGCGGCGATGCAGCCTACGATGGCCACGACGGTGGAGGCACCTTCTCGCACCAGTTGTGCCGCGTTCAGGAGGCCCATTCCGCTCAGTGTCACCTTGAACATTGCGGCGGTATTGCCGAGATTCGAGCGAATGACCTCGCGATCGCAGATGAGGTTGATGCCCACGTAGGGGTTGGTGATGAGAAACACGAGGAGGGTGATTACCAGCCCGGCCAACTTGAGGTCGAGGGCGGATCGCCAGTTGTTCCGCCGAAGCCAGGCCATGAGGGGGGGGATCGCGAGGATCGGCCAAGCGGTCAGGACCATGCCGAGGGCGGTTCCGCAGAGTACCGCGCTTGCGAGCCACCAGCGCCGCCGGCCGGTATCGACGTATCGCGCGGCCGCGAGGATGGATGCCAGCATGAGCACGGCGCCCGGCAGGTGCGGCTTGGCTTCATGGGCCGTGTTCACGACCACAGGCATGCAGATGTAACACAAGGTTGCGAGGGTCGCCGAGGCCGGGCTCGCCCCGCTCAGTCGGCGAGCCAACTCGAACACGACGGCCGTACCGACCAGGGCCCAGGACACGGTATAGAGGCGGGTGACCACGTAGAACCGGCCGAACTGCTCGGGGTGGTCGAGGTAGTGGGCCAGGTCGGATTTGACGGTGACGAAGCCTGCGAGCGAAGCCACCTTGAGGCAAGCCCCGACCGGGTAGACCCAGAGGCCGCCGTATTGGTAGAGGTGCGGATCGAGTTTGCCCTCGCCGGGGCGCATCGAGGCCAGGGCCCGGAAGGTGACCATCTCGTCGGGCTGGTAGCTGTACAGGCGGTATCGGCGCACGATGGCCGCTCTCTGGGCGTCGGTCTCGTTCAGGACAATCGACTGCCGGCGGTCGCTGATGGCATCGGGATCGACGTCTGCGCCGCGCCCGCCATCGGTCTCCCATCCGCCGGCCAGGGCGATGATCTCCTGACCGGTCCAGGGTGTCCGGTTGCCAAAGAGGAACGGATCGGCAGCTCTGGACGGCAGACCCCAATGGATGCCGGTGCAGAAGACTGCCGCGCCGAGCAGGAGGAGGCAGCAGAGGATTCCCCAGCGGAACTTACCCGGACCGCCGGCTGGTGGCTGTCGCAATACCGAGTTCTCTGTCACCCGATGTCCTCTGGTCGTCGGTCTGTGCAGTTGCCGTTCCGTGAATGGGTGCCGTTCATCGTAGCAGCTACTCCACGAGCAGTCCAAGGGTGCCTCCAGGATCGCCGTATGGACGCCAATGGCCGGCAGCGACATAATGCTCCCGTCACTGTGATCACGAGGAGTGCGCGATGGTTCGTCTGGCGATCGCCGGTGTAGCCGGCAGGATGGGATCGAGGATTCTGGCCCTGGCGGCGGTCGACAAGACGTTTGACGTGGTCAGCGTTCTGGAGAAGACCGGGAACCCGAACGTTGGCCGTGACGCGGGCGAACTGGCGGGGCTCGGCCGGATCGGGCTGCCGGTGCAGGATCGATCCGAGACCGAGTTCGATGTGCTCATCGACTTCACCCTGCCGGCCGGTACGATGCATTGGCTGGACTACTGCCTGACCTGCAAGCGAGGCATCGTCATCGGCACCACCGGCCATGCTCCCGAGCAGCTCAGAGTGATCGAGAAGGCTGCCGCCACGATTCCGGTTCTCAAGGCGACCAACATGAGCGTCGGTGTGAACCTCATGTTTCAGCTCGTGGCCCAGATGGCCGCCGCGCTGGGCGACGACTACGACATTGAGATTGTCGAGGCCCACCACCGCTTCAAGGCCGATGCCCCCAGCGGCACGGCGGTTTCACTCCGTGACGCGATCGTGGAGGCCACCGGCCGGGACAGCGAGAAGGACGTCATCTACGGGCGTCGCGGGCAGACCGGCCAGCGTCCGCGGCGTCAGATCGGCGTGCACGCGGTTCGGGTCGGCGATACGGTCGGCGAGCATGAGGTCTACTTCGGCACACTGGGCGAGACGCTGGTTCTCAAGCACAGCGCCCACACCCGGGACACTTTTGCCAAAGGGGCTCTCCGGGCGGCTTCGTGGCTGGCGGGCAGATCCGCCGGCCGGTACGACATGGCCGACGTGCTGGGCCTGAAGAAGAGGTAGCCATGGCCACGGCGCTCCTCAGTCTGACGCCCGCGCACCTACCGCGACTGCGAGGTCTGTGTGAAGCCTGTTTTCCGGAGGACCCGTTCAACGAGGAGCTGCTCTCCGGGCACATCTTCGGCGATCCGCGATTCGAGCCGGAGTTGGCCGTAGTTGTCGAGCGCGACGGGTGTCTGGCGGCCGTGGCGGTGAGCGTGATTCGCACGGTGCCCGAGGACGGGCGGCAGGGTTGGCTGAAGCTGCTGGCGGTCGATCCCGCCTACCGTGGCCGGGGGCTGGCCAAAGGGATGCTCGGTGAGTTGGAGGATCGCTTTCGTGCCCGGCAAGCCGTCGATTTCACGACCCTAGGCGCCCCCTACTACTTCTGGCCGGGCGTCGAAGTTTGCCGCACGCCGGCCTGCTGCCTGTTCGAGCGGCTGGGCTTCAAGGAGCAGCGATATACCGTCAACATGATCGTCGATCTGGCGGGTCAGACGTTCGATACGGCTGCCGACGAGCTGCGGCTGGCGCGGGAGGGCTTCGCCTTTCACCGCTCCGACGCTACGAGTCTGCCGGCCGTCAACGCCTTTGTCGGCCGTTACTGGCGGCCGTGGTGTGATGAGACTGTGCTGACCTTGGCCAACGACCCGGTGTCCATGTTCCACGCCATCCGCGACGGCGAGGTTGTGGCCTTCGCGGCCTACGATGCGGTCATGTTTCGCGGGACGTTTGGGCCGATGGGGACGGATCCCTCGCTCCGCGGCAAGGGTATCGGCGACGTGCTGCTGAAGAAGTGCTTTCGCGACATGAAGGACTTCAGCTACCCCCGGGCGGAGATTGCCTGGGTTGGTCCGGTCGGCTTCTACGCCAAGCGGATCGGGGCGGTGATTCATCGGGTGTTCCGGGTGTATGGGAAGGGGCTGGGATAGCAGTCAGCATTGAGCGATGGGTTTCACTCGTATCTCAGGGCCTCGACCGGATCGAGTCGCGACGCCTTGTAGGCCGGGTAGAGGCCGCTGAAGACGCCTGTCAGGATGGCCATGATGAGGGCATAGACGATGACGCGTGGCGCGGTATAGGTTTCGATGACTCGGGTGACGTTCTCGAGGGTGGTGGTCATCAGGTAGCCGACCAGGACGCCGAAGGCGCCGCCCAGCAGGCTGATGATGCCGGCCTCGATGAGGAACTGGCGGAGGATATCCCATCGTTGGGCGCCGACGGCCATGCGTACGCCGATCTCGCGGGTGCGTTCGGTGACGGAGACCAGCATGATGTTCATGATGCCGATGCCACCCACGAAGAGGCTGATTCCCGCGATGCTGTAGAGCACGACGGAGAAGATCTTGGTGACATCGCTGATCTGTCTTCGGGCCTCCTCCTGGCTGAAGATCTGGAAGTCGTCTTTTTTGCCACCGCGGATGTTGATGTTGTGTCGGCGGCGGAGCTCGCGTTTGATCTCGGCGGTGGCGTCGAGCACCTTGTCTGAAGCGATGGCCTGCACGGAGATGGCGTGCACGTACTTGCTGCCGAACAGGCGGTTCATGGCCGTAGTCACGGGGATCATGACCTGGGAGTCGACGTTGCGGAAGCCGATGTTGCCCTTTTTCTCCATGACGCCGACGACTCGGAAAGGCACGGACATGATCTTGATGGGCCGGTTGATGGCCGGCGCGTTTCCGAAGAGCTCCTGGGCGGTTTTGTGGCCGAGCACGGCGACCTTCTGTTCGCTGGCGACGTCCTCGCGGAGGAGGAAGCGGCCCTCGACCACGCGGTAGTTGAACATGTCGGCGTAGGCCTGGCTGGTGCCGAGGATGGTCGCCTCCTTGTTTCGGCTGAGGTTTTTGACCTGGGCCATGCTGGAGATTTCGGCGGCGGCGGCGTTGATGCTGGGGCAACTGGACTTATCGCCGAGGGCATCGGCGTCCTCGACGGTGAGGGTCTGGTATACGCCCATGGATCGACCTTCGCTCCTGGCGGTGGCGGGGTAGACGGTGATGGTCTCGCTGCCCATGGACTCGAAGCGTTGGACGATATCGCGCTGTGAACCTTCGAGGATGGACATGGCGGAGATGACGGCCCCGACGCCGATGATGACGCCCAAGGTGGCCAGCAACGAGCGGAGCAGGTTGGCTCGCAACCCGCGGATGGCCATCGTGAAGATCTGGAGGAAGAACATCGGCCGGACCCTTTCGTTCACGCCTGGATGCGCAGGGCGAGCAGCTCCTTGCGGTAAGCGTCGTCCACTTTGCGGTCTTCAACGATCTTGCCGTCCATCATTCGCACCACGCGCTGGGCACGAGCGGCGATGGCCATCTCGTGGGTGACCAGGACGATGGTCACGGCCTGGCGGTGCAGTTCACGGAACAGCTCCAGGATCTGCTCGCCAGTATGGGAGTCCAGGTTGCCGGTGGGTTCGTCGGCCAGGATGAGCGGCGGGTTGTTGACCAGGGCTCTGGCGATGGCGACCCGTTGGCGTTCGCCGCCGGACAGTTCGTTGGGCCGGTGATGGGCGCGGTGGACCAGGCCGACGCGTTCGAGGGCGGTGAGGGCCTTTGCCCGGGCCCCGCGTTGGCGGGCGTAGATGAGCGGCACGGCCACGTTGTCCAGGGCGCTGGTGCGGTTGATGAGATTGAACGTCTGGAAGACGAAGCCGATGCTGGTGTTGCGGATTCTGGCCAGTTTGCGGTCGCTGAGCCTGTCGACCTGCTGGTTGTCGAGGTAGTAGTGGCCGCTGGTCGGGCGATCGAGGCAGCCGATGAGGTGCATCATGGTGCTCTTGCCGCTGCCGGAAGCGCCGGTGAGGCTGACGAATTCGCCCTTGCCGATTTGTAGGTCGACGCCGGCCAGGGCATGGACGTCGGAATCGCCCATGCGGTAGTGCTTGGTGAGTTGTTCGATGCGGATCATGCTCAATCGCCGCTCTCGCCCTCGGCTTCCTTTTCCTTGCGTGTCTGTTGCGGCAGCACGGTGTACACTTTGACGCCCGGCTCGAGTCCCTCGATGACCTCGGCGTCGATTCCGTTGTCCATGCCGAAGCGGCACTTGCGGAACTCGGCTTTGGGTTTTCCGGTTACGGGGTCGGTGACCTGGAGATACACGCCGAAGTGCTCGCCATTGGGATCCTTCATGATGGCGTCGTAGCTGACCAGCACGGCGTTTCGGACCGAGTTGACCTTGAAGTGGGCCTCGGCCTGGGTGTTGAGCAGGCCGATGAGTCTATCCCGGTTTGCGCTGGTGATCCGAATCCGGACCTTGAAGGTGGCGATGGCCTGGACGAGTTGAGACTGGGGAGCGATGCGTTCGATCACGCCGTAGAACTTCTCGTCGCGGAAGGTTTCGACGGTGACCTCGACCTTCTGGCCGAGTTCGATCGTGCCCTCGGGCAGTGTGGCCAAGGGGCCGTCCGGCTGGGAGGCCGATTGGTCGGGTGCCGGCGGAGGCGTCTGGGTGGTCCTGGGGCCCGGTCGTGCGGAGGCGGGGGCCAGCTCGCGGACCTGGCCGATGTCTGCCTCGTCGACGTTGACCACGGCGTAGATTTCGTCGACGTCGGCGAGTTCCATGAGCACGGTGCCGCCGGTCAGCGACGTCTTGCCGCTCTGGACGACTTCGCCGATCTGGACGTGGCGGGTGAGGACCATGCCGTCGATGGGTGACAGGACGGTGGTTTCCCGGAGGCGTTCTTCGGAATCCTCGAGGGCTTTCTTGGCGGTGTCCATGGCTTCCCTGGCGGCTCTGATCTCGAGCCTGGCGCTGTCGAGTCCGATCTTGGCCTGGTCGACTTCGGACTCAGCGGCGAGTACGGCTGCCTTCTGCACTTCCCAGCGGGCCTTGGCGTCGTCGTACTCGCGGGGCGATGCGGCGTCGAAGCCTGCTCCTGCGCCGCTCAGCTGGCGGAGTTTCTCCTGGTTCTTGAATTCGTTCAGGGCCAGTGCCTCCTGGGCCTTGGCCTGGACTAGTTTAGCCTCGGCGAGGGGCACGCCGACCGCCTCGCGTTCACGGGCTGCCAGTTCCGCCTTGTCGACGGTGATCTTCGCCCGGTTGTACTCTGACTGGGCGCGGAAGACGTTGCGTTCCTCGTCCTGGGGGTCGAGCTTCAGAATGACGTCGCCTTTCTTGACCATGGCGCCGTCCTTGAATGGCGTCTCGATCACTTCGCCGCTGGCCTCGCCCTTGATCTGGATGACCTTGGCCGGTTCGATCTTGCCGCTGGCGGTGATGGGTACGACCAGGTCGCCGCGATGGCTTTCGGCCGTCTTTCCTTCGAGGAATCCGATTGACACCCGGGCGTGCTGGAGGGCGTAGTAGCCGGCCACCAGTGCGGCGGCGACAACAATCGCAAAGATGAGCTTCTTCATGTGCTGGAGCTTTCAAAGGCCCGGGACTGTTCCGGGCTCGATGGTCATTCTTCTCCGGTCGGTCTTGCCGGGTGGCATTTCATACCGTATGCCTCAGCCACGGCTGGGTGAGTCACTTTGCCGTCCTGGACGTTGATGCCGGCGGCGAGGCCTGGATCGGCGGCGGCCTTTTTATGCTCGAGATCGGCCAGTCGCAGGGCATACGGCAGCGAAGCGTTGCCCAAGGCGAAGGTGCTGGTTCGGCCGACCGCTCCCGGCATGTTTGCGACGCAGTAATGCAGGACGTCCGGCTTGAGCTCCCGAGGGACGCCGACGATCACAATCCAGAACTCCTTTCCGCGTTGATTCGTGCCAGGGGGGCGACGACAATGCCAGCGCGTATGAAATCTGCCGTTACTATAGCCGGCACGCGGGAAAGCCACAACCAACGGCCGAATGGCGTCTACGCGTCTTCCAGGGTATTCGGCGATCGCAACGCTCGTCTCCGTCTGGCTTTGGTGGCACTGTTGACGGCCGGTTGTAGTTGGGCCTGTACGAGCGCCACGTCGGGTCCGGAGCTGATACCCACCTGGGAGCTGGTCCATGCTCCGCCGGTCGAGCACCTTTCGCTGGGACGGGCCCGGCTCAGTTATGACCGGCCCCTGCCTGCGCGACTCGTTCAAGAACTTTCCCCGGAGTTCTCGCTGCTGACCATTCGGACGAGTCGCGATTGGGAGGAGGTTCGTCGGCGTCTGGATCTTCCGGCCGCGCCTTCCTTTGTCGACTTCTCCAAAGGCATCGTTGTTGGCATCGTGGCGAACGTAGGGGAGAGTGTGGATGCATCCTGGCCCATTCCCATCCGCCAGATCCGCGGTTGTGCAGGTCAGGGTTGCCTGGAGGCGTCTTTCGGAGCCGGCTTGTACTATCCGCTGCTGTGTCCCAGCTACGTTGAGCTCGCCTACGCACCTGGCGTACAGGTCATAACCCGCGTGCACATGAGTCACCGGAAGTTCGTCATTCCGCTGTCGGCGCGGACGAAGTGACGGATTGTCGTCGCATAGCGCGGTTTCGTGCGGTTTTCGCCACATCCATGTTGACTGGAGTCAACATGGATGTGTTTTTGTGACGATAGAGGGATAGGATATGTGTGGTCTGATCTCAATGATGCACTGGGGCATCACGGGTGGAACATGGGCGACTCCTTGTCTTCTGACCGGTCTGTGAAGGACGCGCGGCTCTTGCCGGCGGACGTCTTCACGGACATCAGTCGTCGCGTGTTTCAGTCGCTGTCGTTAGGGCTGGTGGTTTTTGATCCTCAGCTCCGGATTGTCTGGCACAATCCAGCGGCTGCGTTTCTGGTTGAAGGTCACGCGTCGATCAGTGCGGCGTTGACGGACGGGACGGTGGATGCTTCGTATCAGGACTGGACTCGGGTTCTGCGTGAAGTGATTGACGCGGGGCGACAGCGGCGGTTCGACCAGGTGGTATGCCACAGCCGGCAGAGTGGGGCGCCCAGCGAGATGCTGCTGAACCTGCAGTGTATTCCGCTGACTGAGGGTGGAGACGTGCCGATCACCGGCGGCACGCTGGTGATTGAGGATGTGACGGCGGCGGTGAGCATGGAGAAGCGGCTGGCGGTGTCGGAGCGGATGGCCGCGGTGGGCAAGCTGGCGGCTCGGGTGGCTCACGAACTGAACAATCCCCTGGACGGGATCATGCGTTATCTGAATTTAGCGAAGCGGGCGGCGGCGACCGGTGCCGGGGACAAGCTAAACGACTACCTGGATCGAGCCCGAGGCGGTCTGGTTCGGATGACGGACATTGTCCGGGACCTGGTGGAGTTTTCCCGCAGCGCGTATACCGCCTTCAATGATGCGGGCATCAACACCATTGTTGAGGAAGCGGTGAAGGTCATGTCGGACAAGGCGATCCAGAGCGGGGTGTCGATCGTCTGCCAGCTTGAGGAGGGCTTGCCAGCGATTCACGGTACGAGCCTCTTTCAGGTCTTCTGCAACATGATCAAGAACGCGGTGGACGCGATGCCGGAGGGGGGCACGCTCACCGTGGCGACCCGGACGGTCGATCGCCACGTGATCATCCGGTTCGAGGACACCGGGATCGGGCTGCCTGAAGAGATGGGCAGGATCTTTGAGCCCTTTTTTACCACCAAGGAGCCCGGCAAGGGTACGGGCCTGGGTCTGGCGATCTGCAAGGACATCATCGAGAAATACAACGGTCGGATTGTTCCTGAAAGGCGGGAGGGGGCTGGGACGGTGTTCACCATCCAGATCCCCCTGGAGAGCTGTTCGCCGCAGCGTTCGTCGAGCCCGCTGGCGGTTCCGCCGGGCGGCGAGCAGGTCACGCTTGGCGGGGTGGGCGGCCAAAAGTCGGCGCCGGGTGACGAGGACCCAGGCCGATCCACGGGAAGGCAGGATGAATGAGCCAGGACAAGAAACGGATTCTGATTGTCGACGACGACAGGATCATCACCGAGTCGCTTTGCGAGCTGCTCGAGCTGGAGGGTTACGAGGCGGTTGGTGTTGCCGGGTTTGCCCAGGCGGTGACTGCCCTTGAGCGCCAGCGGTTCAACCTGGTGCTCAGCGACATCAACATGCCGGACGCCAACGGTTTCGAGCTGCTGCGGCTCATCAAGCAGCGTTTTCCGGACATCGTGGTGATCATGATCACCGGGTATGGTACGATCGAGAGTGCGGTCGAAGCGATCAAGATGGGGGCCTACGACTATCTGACCAAGCCCATCATTGACGAGGAGATTCAGCTCACGATCCAGCGGGCGCTGCAGCAGCAGTCGTTGATCCGCGAGAACCAGACGTTGCGGGAGGCTCTGGACCTTCGCTACAGCCTGGACAACATTATCGGCCACGACTACAAGATGCTCCGGATCTTTGACCTGATTGAGACGGTAGCCGAATCGCCGACCACGGTGCTGATTCAGGGCGAATCTGGAACGGGCAAGACGCTGATTGCCCGGGCGATCCATCATCGCAGTGATCGACGCGATCGTGCGTTCGTCGAGGTGAGCTGCGGGGCGTTGCCCGAATCGCTGTTGGAGAGCGAGCTGTTTGGTCACGTGAAGGGTTCGTTCACCGGTGCGGTGAGCGACAAGGAGGGCAAGTTCAAGGTCGCCGCCGACGGCACGATCTTTCTTGACGAGATTTCCTCGGCGACGCCGGCTCTGCAAGTCAAGTTGCTTCGCGTGTTGCAGGAGCGGCAGTTCGAGGCCGTCGGTTCGAACAAGACGCAGAAAGTCGACGTACGGGTCATTTTGGCCAGCAACGAAGACCTGGCCAAGGTGGTGCAGGCTGGCCGTTTTCGCCAGGATCTGTTCTACCGGGTCAACGTGGTCACCATCCAGTTGCCGCCGTTGCGATCGAGGATTGCGGACATTCCGCTACTGGCCGGGCATTTTCTGAAGCGGTATTGCGGGGAGCTGCGCAAGGACATCGCGGGCTTCACCGACGGCTGCCTGCAGCTTCTGCAGCGTTACCCGTGGCCGGGCAACGTTCGCGAGCTGGAGAACATCGTGCAGCGGGCGGTGGTTCTGGGCAAGCGGCGACACGTGGAGGTGGATGATCTGCCGGAACACGTCGTCGAGCAGGCTGAGGTGCTGCCCTCCGGGGGGGACATCTATCGCCCGCAGTCGCTCAAGAAGGCCCTGGAGGAGCCGGAAAAGCGGATCATCGAGCAGGCTCTGAAGGCCAACAACTGGAACCGGCAGGTCACCGCCCAGGTTCTGGAGATCAACCGCACCACGCTCTACAAGAAGATGAAGCGTTACGGACTGGAGTCCGAGCCGGCCCCTTGAACCGGGGGAATCGGGTTGCCACGGTCGGCGGGAGGGTGGTGATGCTGCCGATCCGCTGAGGAGATGGAAGTCTGCCTCGGGTGTCCCATGGAGACAGGCACTCACTTGGGGGTGGCCGAGCTGATGGCCGAGCGGACCGCCTCGAGGAGCTCATTGACCTTGAAGGGCTTGTAGAGGACGGCGGCCAGGCCTTCGGGGGTGGCCCGGATGATCGAATGGCTTGGGTCGTAGCCGAAGCCGGTCATGAACATGACCGGGCAGTGAGGCTTGTTTTCCTTGACCAGCCTGAAAATCTCGTAGCCACTCGCGTTTGGCATGCGGATGTCGCTGATCACCAGGTCGTAGAACCGCTGGTTGATCATGGCCATCGCCTCTTTGCCCTCGGCGGCCAGTTCGACGTCGCAGCCGCTGCGGGCGAGCACGTCGCGGACCGTCGTGCGGATGATTTCCTCGTCGTCGATGACCAGGACGGTCTTGCCGGCCAGGACCGGGTCCTTCTCGGGCGGGGCGCCTTTGGCCTCGAGGATGCTCTGGACCGGCTTGGTCACCTGCTTGATGCACTCGCGGATGCGGGCCACGTTGTCGATGATGCCCTGCAGACGATGGCGGAGGTCATCGTGTCCGATGTAGTCCTCGGTCAGGGTGGTCGCGTCCGCGAGAATATCGCCGAGCGGGCCGGCGATCTCGGCTGACACGTTGTCTGCCAGCCGGCCGGTGGTCGCGAAGCGCTCGACGACGAGCAGGTCGAGGATGTGCAGGGCGATGGCGATGTATCGGGCGAAGATCTCGGTGAATTGGCGGTCTTCCTCGCTGAAGGCGGCCACCCGGTCGCTCTCGATGTTGAAGACCCCGATGACCTTGTCGTGCAGTTTAAGCGGCACGGTGAGTGATGAGCGGGCGTTGTTGATGCCCGGGAGATAGCGGGCGTCCTGGCCGACGTCGGGGCAGATGTAGCTGCGGCCGGTCGAGGCCACGTAGCCGCTGATGCCGCTGCCTTCCGGGGACACGTAGAGGTCGATGGTCTGGGCCTCGGGGGGCAGCCCGGCGCAGAGCGCGAGTTCGAGGCGGTTGTTGCGTTTGTCGACCAGGCGAATCGCGAAGTTGTCGAAATGCAGGAGTTCTCGGGTATAGCGGATGATCTTTCGCTCCAGCAACTGGAGTCGGTCGCCGGCGTTCATTCCTGCGAGTTGCTCGGCGTCCACCTGGACGATTTCGCGTCCGGCGTTGTCGATCGCGTCCACTTTCTTCTGTAGCCGGCGTGGTCGGGTCACATCGGAAACGGACACCACCAGGCGGGTGAGCCCGTGCTGATCGAGAATGGGGGTAATCCTGGCTTCGAAGTACTGTTCGCCGTCGGTGATGAGGCTCAACGAGCGGGAGCGGCCAAGGATGGAGCGGCCCTCCTGGCGGCTGTAACCGTCGCGGCAGTGGCGTTGGATGCGATCACGAACCTCCCAGGGCAGTTCTCGGATGCGGGCGTTCGACCAGAGGGTGCGTCCCTGGATATCCAGCAGGCACACGCCCTGGCCGATGGTGTCCAGCACGCTGCTGAGCTGGAAGCCGAGGCCATTCTGTTCGGCGGCCAGGATTTCGCCGGCCGGGGACACGAAGAGGCTCTTGGTGTCCCTTTGGAGGGCGATGAGCGCGGCTTCCATGGTGGGTTCGGTTCGCACCTGCCCGATCTGGGCCAGGATCTCGCGCAGTTCGGGGATCTCGGCCGCCGCCGATTCGAGCAACAGGAATTTCTTGCAGGACGTACCAATGTCACCCATGCGGGCTCCCATCCGCCGATCCGGAAGCCACCTTCCTGATCGGCAACCCTTCTTTATTGTTAGGTTTCCGGTTCGTCCATTCCACCGGAAGGGGTGAAAACCCCTTAGTTCGCGGATTCTCGGTCTTCGCCGGGCAGCGGAGTGCCGGCTGGCGGCGGGTACGAGACCGGGAGGGCCGATTGCCCCTGTCTTGTCGCCGGACCATGGTCATTGGCTGCTTTCACGGTCTGCGGCGTACCGGGTGGGCGCCTCTGCCTGAGAGTTGATCAACGGCGCGAGCCACTCGGCCACGAAGCTGCGGCCGGCCCATCCGAAATGGCTTCCGGTGTTGCCGCTTTCCGCCATCTTGGGGGTATACCTCTGCTGATGGAGGCGCTCGCCATACAACTGTCGCTCTTCTCGGCTCAGGCCCCACGGGATCGAGAACCCGACCGCTCCGGCGGCCTGGGTCATGCGCCCGTCGATTGTCCCAGCGACGCTGGTTCCGAGCTTCAGGAAGCCAACGTCGTAGGGTGAATAGAAGTTCCAGATCCCCTCTTGCGTCTTCTTGAGAGCCCGGCGAAGGTCGTAGTCCGGCGAGATCGCCGGGGCCAGCAGCACGGCGCTGGTGATCTCATGCCTGGGCGGGAGGGCTTCGAGGACGTAGACGGCCACGCCGCCACCGCCCGAGTGTCCGATGACGTGCACGGGTCGACCGGGGTACTTGTTCTGGTAGGCGACGATGTTGGCGGCCACCCTCCGAGCCTCGCTGAGGTTATGGGACTGGGCCCGGAGGTTGACCACGCCCGCCAGGAAGGTCGGGGCGAGGCTCCAGTCGTGGATGGTGATTGCCGCGGGTACGCCACCTTCAGCCAAGCCTTTGGCGATGCTGGAGTTGAGTGGGCTCCTGCCTTCGATGCCCGGAAGGATGATGATGAGGCCCTTGTCCATGCGTGTCGGGGTGCGTAGTTCGGAGACTCCGCATCCGCTGGTGAACAGGGTGGCCAGTACGGCCGTGGTCCCGAGCATGAGCTCGCGGGCGACGCGCAGAGGCGGCCGGCGGGCAGGCTTCTGGTCCTGAGCTGGCTCAGCGGGGGGCTGCTTCGAATACCGGGGCATGGTCTCTATCCTTGTCGGCGGCCGGGCACGCGGCGGAGCGGCCTCAAAAACACATTATGATACCTCGGTTTGGCGGCGGCGGCAACTTGGTTGACACGCTGGTGGGCGTTGCTAGACTGCGACGCATGGCCGCCCCATGGAGTCAACGTGTCACCCTCGAGCGCGGCGACATCACTCGGAAAGCCACTGATGCCATCGTCAACGCGGCGAATACCTCCCTGCTTGGTGGTGGAGGCGTTGATGGGGCGATTCATCGGGCGGCGGGTCCGGACCTGCTGGCCGAATGCCGCACCTTGGGTGGATGTCCCACTGGTTCCGCCAAGCTGACACATGGCTATCGACTACCTGCCAAGTATGTCATCCACGCCGTTGGCCCGGTTTATCGAGACGGCCGTTCTGGCGAGCCGGAGCTACTGGCCGGCTGCTATCGAACCGCGTTGCGGCTGGCCGCCGAGCACGGTATTCGGTCGATTGCGTTTCCAGCCATCAGCTGCGGCGTGTACGGCTATCCTCTGGCCGAGGCCGCACGTATCGCCATCGGCGAAACGTCCGAAAATCTGCAGAAAAACGACCTCCCCGAGCGAGTGGTGTTTGTGCTGTTTGATGGGGCTGCCTACGCAGCTTACCTTCGTATTTACAACGAGTTAGCTTCGGATCATCCTGTTCGGAACGAGGCCGATCGTCCAACCTGAAAGGGGTGCCCGAACGTGAAACTGACCTGGCATCGGCGTTCGCTGCGTCTTCGCCATCCGTTCAACATCGCTCGCCGGGAGCGAGAGGACAAAGTCGACAAGGAGATCCTCCTGATCCAGATCGAGCATGACGGTCTGGTCGGCTGGGGTGAATCGGCACCGACGTCCTACTACCACCAGAGTCTGGATTCGGCCGAGGCCGCTCTGGCTCGGATCGCGGGCATGCTGGGCCAGGATCCTCTGGCGTTCGATGCGGTGCTGGGTTCGCTTTGGGAGCAGTATGGGAATGAGACCGCCACCATCGCAGCGATCGACGGAGCGATGCACGATCTAGCGGGCAAGTTGCTGGGCGTGCCTCTGTGGAGGTTTTTGGGCCTGGACCGCGCCCGGATGCCCCTGACCTCCTTCACGATTGGGATTGACGATCTGGAGGTCATTCGGCAGAAGACGCGCGAAGCGGCGGAGTATCCTATTCTCAAGGTCAAGGTTGGTACGCCGCAGGACGACGCCATCCTGTCGGTGATTCGAGAGGAAGCTCCGAACAAGGTTGTTCGAGTTGACGCCAATTGCGGGTGGAACTCGGCCAACGTCCTCGAACGGTGCCGGACGCTGTCGAAGAAATACCGCATTGAGTTTATCGAGCAGCCGACAGCGGCGGGAGCGCATGATGCTCTGCCCGAAGTGCGAGCGGCCGGTCTCTGTCCGATCGTGGCCGACGAGAGTTGTGTTGGTGTGCAGGGCGTGCTCGCGTGTGCCGGTGTTTTTGACGGGATCAACATCAAGCTGAGCAAGTGCGGCGGCATACGTCGAGCGATCCAGATGATTCACACCGCGCGTTCGGCGGGCCTGAAGATCATGCTTGGTTGCATGATTGAATCCTCGGTGGGTATTGCCGCTGCTGCTCACCTTGGGCCATTGGTCGACTGGGTCGATCTGGATGGTCACCTTCTGCTGGCCAATGACCCCTTCGAGGGCATCGGCGGGCGAGGCGGGCGGCTGACGCTCAATGATCGTCCGGGTCTGGGGCTGGTGGAGCGATAGGAAGGGGGCTCACGGCCGACGAGGTTGGGCGTTCGAACGCAGGGCCCTAGAGGTTGTTCTTGTACCATTCGATGGCTCGGCGAAGGCCCTCCTCGAAGTCAACCACGGGCTTGTAGCCGAGGATCCTTCCCGCCAGAGTGATGTCTGCCAGCGAGTGCTTCACATCTCCCGGCCGGGTGTCGACGTAGTCCGGCCTGATGTTAAGGCCGAGGAGGCTGTTGATCTGGGCGATGATCTGGTTCACGGTGACGCGTTCGCCACAGGCGACGTTAACGACCTGCCCTTCGGTTTTGGCTGCCCGGGCGGCGAGCACATTGGCGTGGACCACATTGTCGATGTAGGTGAAATCGCGGCTCTGTTCGCCGTCGCCATAGATCGTTGGCGGCTGGTTCTTGAGGATGGCGGAGACGAATGCCGGAATGGCGGCGGCGTATTGGCTCTTGGGATCCTGTCTGGGTCCGAAGACGTTGAAGTAGCGGAGCGAGATGGTTTCGAGGCCGTAGCAGCAGTAGAAGGTTCGCAGGTAGTGCTCGCCCACGAGCTTGTTAACGGCGTAGGGGCTCAGGGGTGATGGGCAAGCGGACTCGCGCTTGGGGAGATCGGGCAGATCGCCGTAGGCGCTGCTGCTCGCGGCGTAGATGACGCGCCGGCACTTAGCGTCGCGAGCGGCCATGAGCAGATTGAAGGTTCCGTCGATGTTAGCCTCATGTGAGGTGCGCGGATCGGCGACGGATTTGGGGACCGACGGTACTGCGGCTTCGTGGAAGATGACATCGACGCCCTTGCAGGCAATGGCGCAGTCATCGGTTTTTCGGATATCGCCTTCGATGACCTCGATCCTGGCGGCGAAGGGTGCGAGGTTCTGGCGTCTGCCCGACGAGAAGTTGTCCAGCACGCGCACGGTCTGGCCGTCCTTGACCAGTCGCTCGACCAGATGGGAACCGATGAATCCCGCTCCACCCGTCACGAGATACGTTGCCATTCAGCCTTCTCCACGAACCTGACAGACCCGATGATGCTGTCCGGGCTGATTCACGTTCAGCACGGCTCCGGTTCAACCGGATACTGTGGCGTCCTGCCGGCAAGAACCGCTATCACATCATCGACCACATCGTTCATCGCCGCGAGTCCTTCCCGGCTCCGTGCCCCGATGTGGGGTGTGAGCAGGCAATTGGGAGCGGACAGGAGTGGGTGGTCGGGCGGAGGCGGTTCGGGGTCGAAGACATCGACAGCCGCTCCGCCGAGGCGGTTTTCCGTCAAGGCGGAAGCCAGGTCGGCGGCGTTGACGACTGGTCCTCGGGAAGTGTTGATGAGATAGGCACCGGGCTTGAAATGGCGGAGGGCTGCGGCGTTGACCATGTTTCTCGTTTTGGCGGTCAGGGGCACGTGGAAGGTGACGACGTCGCAGGCGGCATAGACCTCCTCGGCGCTGCTGGCTGGTGTGGTCGCGAATGGGAGGTAGCCGATCTCGCGGATGTCGTAGTACATCACGCGCATGCCCATCCCGTTGCGCATCCGGTATCCCACCGCTCGGCCGATTCTTCCCATGCCGATGATGCCCAGTGTCTGGTGCTGGAGCTCTGGGGTTGGTGCCGGACCGGCTCGCAAGGTGGCGAATTCGCCCTGGCGGATGCGGGCGTCGAAAGCGGCGATGTGTCGCTGGACGGCCACGATGAGTCCGACCACCAGTTCGGTAACGGCGCAGGTTGAAGCCGCCGGGGTGTTGACGACCTGGATGCCCGCCTGGAGAGCTGCGGGGACGTCGATGTTGTCCACGCCGACACCGGCTCGTCCGATGACTTTGAGTCGCCCGGTCTGTCGAGCTGCGGTGATGACATTGGCGTTGACCAGGGCGTAGGTACGGACGACCAAGGCGTCCGCCTCTCGCACCGCGTTGATCAGCGTGGTCTCGTCGTGGTTGTCGAGGCTGATGACCTCTCCGGCGGCCTGGAGCCGGGCCATGGCGGATTCGTTGACCTTCTCCGCGACGACAATACGGGCTCTTGGACTGCTGTTCATGGCGTGAATTATCCGGCGACTTGTGGCGGTGCACAAGCATCAGCGACCGTGCGAGGCATCTGGCGCAAAGCAGCGGGCCCAGCGTTGATGCGCCGGGCCCGCTGCATCAGGAAGCGAATTGAGCGTCGTTTACGGGCAGGGGTTTGCCATGATCGTGCCTACGTTGTTGCGCACGAGGGTCATGTCCTGCGTGTTGAACGTGCCGCTGGTATTCAGGTCAGCTCTGCAGTTGGCGGCGGTGATCTCCATACCCACGTTGTTGCGGAGGAGGGTCATGTCCATGGTATTGACTTTGCCGTCTCCGTTGATGTCTCCGAACAGGACTCTGGCGCACTTGGTTTCGGTGACGGCGTTTCCGCACGCGTCCTGAATGCCCGGGAAAGCGATGATGAACCGGTCCGCGTTGGTGACACCGGCCAGATCGACGGTCAATGCATCGCCGTTAATAGCCACGTTGCTGACCGTTCCGCTGGTGACGCTGACGCTATCCGGACCCGCCGTTCCGCCGGCTGCCTGGATGGGCTCGCTGAAGGTGACGATGAGCTTGGTGAGGCCACCGGTACGTCCCTCGACCACATTCCCTGCGGTGAGATCGACGTCGAATTCTCCCTTGGTGCCGTGGGTCTTGCGGGACAATGTAGAGACGATGGCGGGGGCGACGGTATCATCGGCGCACGGATCGGCTTCGGTGAGGGTGAAAGTGATGGTATCTTCGACGGCTTCGTTGGCCGCCACGGCGAAGGCCTGAACCTGGGGTCCGCTGGTCGGGGCGGTCATGAGATCGACGTCGCCGCGGAGGACGTTGGTGCCGGTTCCGGGCACCAGACGCAGCACGTAAGTGCCCAATTCCAGGGCTGAGGTGTCGATCTGGCCTTCGATCACCGGAACGATGCCCAGGCCGAAGGTACCGCTACCCACGGGGACGGGTGTTCCGGCGGGGATGCCGATTCCTGGGGTGGTGGTGGTGCCCAGGCCGCATCCACGGCACCACTGGGCGTAGCCTGCTCCGGTGCCGAGGATCTTGCCTGCGGCAGCGGGCACGGTGGGCCACATGCACACTTCCATGAACGGCCCGTAATACACGCCGGAGGATGCCGCCTCGGTCACGCGGGCATAGCCGGTCCAGGCGGGGACTCGCTTGTAGCTGAGGGCGAACGCAGAGCCGGCGCAGAAGCCGCCGCCTCCCTTGCAGGTGGTGCAGGGTACTGCGCCGCCGTCGTGAATGCTGCTGTAGAAATCAGCCGTGGTCACCAGGGGGCCATCGGCGGTCCCTTGGTGCAGTTCAATACTGACCACGAAGTTCGCGACGCCCCAGGTAGGCTTGCCATCTGAGGCATGGCCGGTCTGGCTGTGGAGACCCGTGACGGCGATCGATGCGGCCCAGTTCAGCACGCCCTTGCTGAAGGTCAGGCCATCTGCGGGGTTGCCGGGGGTGTACATGGGACGTTGAAGAGCGATAACGTCCGCGGCATGGTTGTCGCCCCCGAGCTGCAGTTCGTAGCTCACCACGCTAGCGGCGAAGGCCGGCGCGGCAGCCAGCATCAGCACCACACTGAACAACCTTGCCATTCCCATTGTGAACCTCCCGATTGAAAGACCCCTGAGTTTACTTCTTACCACCCTGGGTCGTAACGGCACCCCACCCCCACGACGCCCAAGGCAGCCGATGCGCTGTAGAAACAGACGCCAGGCGCCCAAGCGTGTCCGATAGGCTTGGGTCCTTCTGTCCTGGGGAACGTTCCGCGACACGGTGCTTTCCGTCCCCGCCAAGGACACACGACGACTACACTTAATTCTACCGAGTCAGGCCCTGATTGCAAGCGGCTTCTGCACAATTCACTCCTGCGTCGTAGTCAGCTGTAACTTAATACTTGAAATGTGGTTACGTTTGCTCAGAGAGGGTCGATCAGGGCTCCGTTTGGATGGCCTTGGGCGAAGCGGGGCAGTAAAACTGACATGTACCGCAGCCCACACAAGTCCCGGCTCGGATCTCGATGCGTCCCCGTTGGTTCAACGAGATGGCTGAGGGGCCGATCGGGCAGCGGTCGACGCAGGCGGTGCACGCCTCGCCGGTCGAACGGAGGCAGGCTTCCTCTTTCCAGCTGGCCGTGCCCAGGCGGATGTGGCCTGGAGATTGAACGGTCTTCAAGGCCCCGCTGGGGCAGGCCTTGATGCAGGCCAGTTGGTCACAGATGACACAGGCGGCCAGATCGGGGTCGATATAGGGTGTTCCGGTGCAATCCGGCTCGGCCGCGGAGAGGGTCCGAATAGCTTTGGCCGGACAGACGTCGACGCAGTTGCCGCATCGGTAACAGGTTTTCAGGAAGGCCGTTTCCGGCAGGGCGCCAGGGGGACGCAGAACGGAACGTACGATAGGAAGTTGGACGTCAAGCCGGTCCGTCACGTAGGCGGCCAGCGGTTCGATGAGTCTCTGCAGGCCGAGCCGGAAGACGGATCGGCGACCACAGGGCGGCATTTTGGGATCGTCGGCCATGAAGAGCCACCCCAGGTTTACCTGACAGACACCTGTCGCTCGAGCTGCTCGATCCTGCTGGTGAGCAACGCGATTTGCCGGTGGAACCGCTCGAATGCGGCCCGGACAGGGGCCGGAAGCTCGGCGCAGGCCTCGCAGTGGAATCGCGTGGCCAGGCTGCCCCGTCCGGGATAGCGGTAGGGCTGTCGGCAAGACCGACAGGTACGTTCCTGCATCTCGTCCTTGGGGTTTGCCATGCTCGTATGGTAGGAGAGAGGTCGGGTGACTGCAACGCTGGCGGGTGGGCATGAAGGGAGCAGGACCCAGCCGCCGGCGGCCGGACTGGCTCTTGATCGCCGAGCGTCCCGTCAGAATGGCACCGAAAGCTGGGTTATTCGGCGCACTTACTGGGTGAAATGGCGCATTCTGATGGGTTGATTCGGCGTACGGGTGGTCGGGTTGGGCTACCTGGCTTGCCGTCGGGGAAGGGTTGGGTTTTTTGGCTGAGGGCCCGCGGCGGGCCACGGCGATCGATTTGGGCGGATGTTGCCGGTATTCCGATCAGGCGGCCCCTGGCCGATCGAAGTCCGGCACGCAGGTTGCCAAATGAAGGTTAGTGTCTTGTGGGCGGATGAAGGTCTGTCAACACGATACCGTCACAGGCCGCAATGGTCTGTACCGGGCCAACAACAAGCAAGCCCTTCCGCTGCAATCCCCCTCTCCGGCCCGAACAAGGGAGGGTGTTGTTGGCCTTATGTAAGCGATCCACCCCGTCGTCATCGGCGAGTCAGGCTCGCCGGTGACGCCGGGGTGATTTTTTGTTGTCTAGTCCGCCCGTCGCATCGGTCGTAGAATAAATGAGAGCAGGCGTGGGGTCCTGATCTGGCCGGGATGCCTGTGGCGTTTCCGGCCGTAGTCGTGCCAGCGAGGACAGAGTCATGGATGCGAAGCCGTCGTTGGGTATCTGCATCATGCGGTCGCTCGACAGCGACGCGTGGACGGTGACGCTCTGTCATGGGCCTGATCGTCGCGAGGAGATCGGGCGGTTCGCCACGCGTGAGGAAGCGGCCGAGTTTGCCCTTGCCGAGCGTGATCGACGTCGTGACCTGGCCAGCCTCGAACCTTGCATCGAGGTACCGGACGATTGCCCGTGCAGCCGCAGCCGGTAGCGGCTGGTGGCCTGAAAGCGTGCTGCGTTCGGTGTTATTCCCGTGCTCACCCGGTGGTGGACTCCGAAGCGAGCGGCCCATCGTTCGGCGGTAGGTCGCTCGATCGCGTCATGTGCCGCGCCGCTCGCCTTGGTGTGCGGAGGCTGTCTGCCATTCCTCGCGGAGGACCGCGAAGCGGTACTCGTCATGGAACTTGCCGCCTCGGTAGTGGGCTTGCCGGAAGCAGCCTTCCTGAACGAAGCCTGCCTTCTGGTAGCACCGGATGGCTCGCGGATTGTTCGCGTAGACTGCCAAGGCTACGCGGTTGAGGTTGAGTTCCTCGAATGCGAATCGGAGCAGCAACTGAACAGCCTCGGTGCCATAGCCCTTGCTGTGGAAATCCCGATCGCCGATCGAGATCCCCAGGGTAGCGCTTCTGGCCACGGGACTGATGGTGTGCAGACCCGCGGTTCCGATCAAGCGATCTCCGTCCCGAACCACGATTGCGAAGACGTAGTCGCTGGTGCTGTTGCCCTGTGACTCGATCCACTCGCGTTCGCGATTGGCGTTGATGGGCGGGCGGAGCGGAAGGCCCTGCCAGATTGATGGATCGTTGATCCACTTGCGGAGCAGGGGCTCGTCGCCGACCTCCACCGGCCGGTAGTAGATTCGCCGACCCTCGTAGTAGACCACGGTGGCGGTCTCGCCGCCGGGTGAAGACTTGCGGTTCGGCAGTTTGGGCTTCAACAAGGGCGCCTGCAAGTGAGTCATGTTTCACCGTCCTTCCTGAGTCGGGGCGCGGGGAGTCTCCCCGCGAACCTGGGCGCGCATGCGTCGACACGGCAGCCGTGTCCAACAAAAAAGCCCCGCGGCTTCGCCTGGCCGCAGGGCTTGAGGTACTCGACGAGACTCAAACTACCCTACGGGCCACCTCCGGTATAGACACCGCCGACACGCATGTCGCGACCGGCACCGGCGACTACAAGCCGGACAGCCGAACCGTTGCACGGCGTCTCCGCTGTCCACTTGGTCAAATCGGGTTGTCGCGTGGCAATCATCTTCAAGTCCGAAAAGGGACCATTCCGAGCGCCCGAACACTTGGAGAGAGAAGTATACTCCAACTTTGGCCGAAGTCAAGTCGAACGTGTGATAATACCAAGGGAATATGGCAGTTCCGGCCACACCGGCCCGGTTTTCCTCTTCCATCACCCTGTTCGGGGAGGTGATTGAGGCTCGTGTTCTGTTTCTCCCGGTGCGGGTTGGGGCGGGCCGGGTTTCGCTCTCCCGTATCGATTCAGCCGCAAGGGCAGCCTCAAACAGTTGATAGACCTGGTGTCTTCGCGCGCGGACGGCCGTGCGAGTCGGTTTTGCGGAACAGCGTGTTCATGGGACGTGTTCGGGATTTGAGACGAGCCAGGCTGAACGGGCTGGTTGTGCTTCTTGTCGGTTTGGCGCTGACTGGTGTCGCGTTGGTGCTTCACATGGCCCAGCGTGGGCTGGAGTCTCTGGGTCAGGATAACGCCCTGACTGCTCAGAGAGGGCGAACGCGGGAGATCGCCAATCACATTGAGTCGGCCATCGCGACGCGTTCTCGAAGGGTGAAACAGCGCCTGGCTGACATGGGGAATGTCCTGGATGTCGCTTTGGGGTCGGCCAAGCCGGACAATCCCGAAGTGCTGACGGTGCTGGAAACGGCCAAACGGGCTTTCGACGCTTCCCTGGCCTACGTTTTGAACCGTGAGGGCCTGGTTGTTGCCTGCACGCCCTACGAAGGGACGAAGACGCTGACCGGTGAGAATTACCGGTTTCGGCCTTACTTTGTCGATGCAATGGCCGGCAAGGACTCGGTCTACACAGCCGTCGGGGTTACCACTGGGGCCCGCGGGTTGTATTCCAGTTCGCCGGTTCGTGACGGCATCACCACCGAGCTCATGGGTGTTCTGGTGTTCAAGGGGCACTTCGACGAGATTGACCAACTGCTGGCCAAGCACCAGGAGCCGATCGCGCTCATATCGAACAATGGGGTTATTCTCGCAAGCAACCGTAGCGACTGGCTGTACCGTCTGGCGTATCCGATATCTGAGAAGCAGCGAGCCGAGCTGATTGCGAGTCGGCAATGGAAAGCGGGCCGTGGATGCAGCACTCGCCGCTTGGCGGGGGGGTGGGCCTTTTGACCTGATCCTGATGGACATGCAGATGCCGGAGATGGACGGTTATGAAGCGACCGGGCTGTTGCGCAAGCACGACTATTCCGGTCGGATCATTGCCCTGACCGCTCACGCGATGACGGGTGACCGCGGCAAGTGCTTGGCGGCAGGATGTGATGACTATCTCACCAAGCCGATCAGCCGAGACAGACTGATTGCGTCCGTGATTCTGCATGTGTCGCGAGCCTTGGAAGGCTCTGTCACGTAGACGTGGCCGCGTCGGTCTGAGGTCCGGCGGGTCTACACGGACGCCAGGAGGGCGAGCGTCTGGAGCAGCAGGCTGATCAGGCCGAGGATTGCGCCCACCAGGCCGCCGGTCGACGTGGTGTGCTTGCTTCGAGCCAGTGCGGTCCACCCGAGCCCAAGAGCGATCAATCCGCAGACCAGGCCTATGCCTGGGCAGAGAGAGGCCAGCAATGCGATGACGCCGCTCATCGCGGCCAGGCTGCCGATCTCGGTGCTTGCGGTTGGGACGCTGTAGTTGGCGGCTTCCATGGTGAAAGGCAGGCCGCACCCCGGGCAGCTGTCGGAATGCACGGGAGAGTGTCGCTCGCAGCGTGGGCATTCGATCTCGAGGTGATCATCTTCGCAGCGGACGATGCGTGGCGCCTTGTTGCCCGCCGCGGCGTAAGCATGTACCGGGGCGGGCAGTTCGCCGTCGTCGCCCGGGTCGGCGTGCTGAATGGCCAGGCCGGTTCGCGGATCCACCTGGGGCACGGTGAAGACGGCGTCGCAACTCGGGCATCGGCCGTGCCGATTCGACTGGCTGGAGTGCCCCTCCAACACCGATCCGCAGCGCATGCAGCGGAAGTGGAAATGCCTGCCGACCGTGCTCGTCTCCGTATCGCTCATCGTCCAGTTCTGGGCCACGGGTCGCGAGTATCCTCGCAGGCATCCGGGTACCCTTCATTCCCCTCCGTATCATACGTAGGTGGTGCCGGCCTTCAAGCGACGGTGTTCGCAGGTTTGTGTTTCGGCGTGTTGACGTTCGCGCGGCTTGCTGGGGGTTTGCTCTACTGGCGCGGGTGGAACTTCTGGTGGATGGCTTTGAGCCGGGAGGAGTCCACGTGGGTGTAGATTTGGGTGGTGGTGATATCGGCGTGGCCAAGTATTTCCTGCACGACGCGGAGGTCGGCGCCGCCGGCGAGCATGTGGGTAGCGAAGGAGTGGCGCAGGGTATGTGGCGACAGCTTGCCGGGCACGCCCATGCGGCGAGCGTACTTAGCCACCATGCGCCAGCAGTTGGTCCGATCGAGCGATTTGCCGGTGCGTGAGAGGAAGACGCGGTCCGTTGGCCTTCCGTCGGCCAGTTGGGGGCGAAGATCGCGCAGGTACTCGGTGAGGGCCTTGATAGCGTGGCTGCCGATGGGCACGACTCGTTCTTTGCTGCCCTTGCCCAGGCAGCGAAGGTATCCGATCTCCAGTTGGACGTCGCCGAGGCGCAGGCCGACCAGTTCACTGACTCGCAGACCGGTGGCGTAGAACAGCTCGAGGATGGCTCGGTCGCGTGAGGCGAGGGAGTCGCCGTCGTCGGGCAGGGTGAGCAGGGCATCGACCTGCTTTTCATTGAGGACCTGGGGCAGGTAGTTCCACTTTTTGGGTGTTTCGATGAGGGCGGCGATGTCGCGGGCGAGGTGCCCGTTGGCATAGCAGAACCGGCAGAAGAGCTTGACCGCCACGAGGCGTCGAGCGATCGAACTGACGGCCAGGTTGTCTTCCTCGCGGAGTGATACGAGGAACGTCTGGACGTCACGCGGCGAGATGTGTCGAAGCCTGAGGCCGGCTTGCTGGCAGAAGGCGGCCAGGGATTCGAGATCGCGGCGATAGGCTGCCAGGGTGTTCTCGGCGAGTCCCGCCTCAGACCAGAGCCGGGCGAGAAACTGCTCGAGCAAGGTGCGTATGGGGGGTTCTTCCGCCGGTGTTTCGGACGGCTCGATGGGCGGGGGTTCGGCCAGGCCGCAACTCGATTCAGGCCGAGCAGGCGACGAGAAGCTGGGTGTCGCGTCGGAGCTCGGCCAGTCTGATCTGATGGTAGACTCTACAGGCTTCATGGTTTCCCGCGCAGAGGCGAAAAGCCTCTTTGAGGTTCGTCATGGTCAGCAGGTTGGCGCAGCGCGCATCGCGCCGGTCAACGAACGGGCACAAGAAACCCGGTTTGATCACTGGACTGTCGTCCTCGCTCAAAGCGCCGGGTGGACGTTTGGACATCGTCCGCCTATCGGAGTATCGGGAGAATGGCTCGCAATGCTTGAACCGAACTGGCTTGAGTCCGGGTGTGGGTTTGGTCGCCGGTTGCCGGGAGGCCGGGCGGCGCCTGTGCCGATGGCAGGTGCTGATTTCCGCGGCAGGCAGGATTGGCCGTGATCTTGCTGCTGCGGTACGTTGTTTGGGGGCGGCGGGGCGATCTGGGCGAACAGGTCTGCTGGCCAGCGGTCCCCATGGCGTCAAAGCCGCAAGACGCAACGTCGAAACCCGTGCCAGGGCGACGTATAATGTCCTCCGCGTTGAATGGCGCCGTCCTTTCTTCAACGGGAGCCTACCATGTGTCGATCCAAGCCTTCTCGTCGTCAGTTTCTGCAGGGCACGGCTGCCGCAACCGCGGGGCTCGCCGCGGCTTCGCTTGTCTCGCCGAGAGTGCGAGCGGCCTCATCCTCGGGCAAGATCGTGATGGGGATGATGGGTACCGGTGGGCGCGGGGTGTGGCTGCTGGAGCAGGAACTCATCAAACGCAAGGGGATCGAGATCGCCTACCTGTGTGATGTTGACGAGGGCCGGCTCAAGAGTGCGGCCGATCTTGTTGCGAAGGCGACGGGGAAGCGCCCCAAGACGGTCAGCGATTTCCGCCGCATTCTTGATGACCGGGACGTGAACGTTGTCTTCAACGTGACGCCGGATCACTGGCACGCCCTTGGGACGATTCTGGCCTGCCAGGCGGGCAAGGACGTCTACGTCGAGAAGCCTGCTTCGCACAACCCCTGGGAAGGCCGCAAGATGGTTGAGGCCGCTCGCAAGTACAACCGAGTGGTTCAGCACGGCACCCAGACGCGAAGCGGCGACTATGCGGCCGCCGCGGTTGAGTACCTGCGATCCGGCAGACTCGGCGACGTCCACCTGGTGCGGGTGCTGAACATGAAGTTGTGGCCGCCGATCGGCCGCAAGGCGGACGGGCCGGTGCCGTCCGGCGTGGACTATGAGGCGTGGCTCGGCCCGGCACCCAGGCGGGCGTTTAACGCGAGCCGGTTTCACTACTCATGGCACTGGTTCTGGGACTACTCGGGGGGCGACATCATCAACGACGGCATTCACCAGATCGACTTCGCCCGCTGGCTGATCGGCAAGGACTACCCCAAGTCGGTCTGGGCCACCGGTTCGCGGGCGTACGACCATGACGGCGAGGCTCCGGATACGCAGGTGGTGACCTGGGATTACGGGGGGCTGACCATGGTGTTCGAGCTGACCCTGCGCGTGCCGTACATGAAGAAGATGCCCTGGGAACTCCGCGACGGCGACACTTATCCCAACTGGCCTTTCGACGGCATGCGGGTGGAAGTGCACGGCACGAAGGGGCTCATGTTCGCCGAGCGGCACGGTGGCGGCTGGCAGGTCTACGACGATAGCGAGAAGGTGATCGCCCAGCAGAACGGGCACCACCCGCACGTGGCCCACCTGGACAACTTCTTCAAGTGCGTCGAGACTCGCGAGCGTCCCAACGCGGATATCGAGGAGGGCCACCGTTCGACTTTGCTCAGTCAGATGGGCAACATCTCCTACCGAGTCGGGGGGCGCCAACTGCGGTTCGATGCCAAGACCGAGACGTTCGAGGGCGATGCCGAGGCTAACGCTCTCTTGAAGCGGGCCGGCCGCGATTCATGGATTGTGCCCGAGACGGTGTGAGGGGGCATGGCCAGGCGACGACCGTTGGCCCAGCAGTCTTGGTCTCCTCGTCGTACGACACTTCGCTGACTTCAACGCGAATACCGCGAAAACACCTGGAGTCGATGACCATCTCAGGAAGCCTGCGGACGGCCATCGGGTGGTCCGCGCTCCCATTTTCACCCAAGGTCGTAACGGTTCCCCACGGCCCCGGCAACGTACCGGTTCGGCTTGCGAACGCCGGGTCCAGTTGGATGGCATCAGCGCCCGTATCAACCATGAACAGTACTTTCTGCCCGTTGATCTGAACTTCCAGGGAGCGTCCGAAGCCCTTTGCCGTCACCAAAGGAACGGCAACCGCGTCTGCCGGGACATCCTTGGGCCGCAGAATCTGACGGTTGTTGGCGAAGTCAATCCTGGCCCCAAGAGCCGGCAGCCCCGCACCTCCCAGAAGCCCGTCGGCCTTGCCGAGGCGTATGCTGTCATGACCATCACTCCATCACTTGGTGTTCGCTGAAGCTGGAACGGTGTGAATGTCCGACGACACGATCGCTCCGCGTTCGTCGGCCACATTGACGAAGTAGGTGATCGCCTCCTCAGTTGGAAGCCGGGCGTTGACCGACCGGCCGTTCCGATCCAACTGGGCCGGCCGACTTATCCACTTACGTTCCTTCCATCCGCCCGTATCGGTGGTGTAGTTGAGCGTTGCCGCCTTGATCGGGACGGCACTTTTGACCGTTGCCTGCACCTGTGCTCCCTGGCGAGTGATCCGCTCGATCCGGGGTAGGGCCTGTCCGTTGCGAAGTACCGAGTCGACGTAGAGGCCGATTTCCTTGGGAGCCCAGCCGTCCGGATGGCTGTGGGGCATGCGAATGCCGATCCGCAGGGCCCGCGGGCCGGAGACCAGCCGGTAGGTCTTCTCGAAGCAGTCCAGTCGGTAGACGTCGTTGGTGCCGTTGATGAACATGATCGGGGTCCGGCAGCCCGCAAGGTACTTCGATGGGTCGAAGTTGTCGATCCACTGCTGACGCTCGGCGGCCGTCAGCTTGCTCATCGGATCGGTCCAGGTCGGATCCTGGTAGATGAAGCCGCAGCCGTAGACGGGCACGGCGACCTTGAAGCGGCGATCCAAGCCGGCGACGATGCAGGTGAGATAGCCTCCCCAGGAGATGCCGGTGATTCCGATGCGCTCCGGGTCCACCTCGGGCAGTTTCCGCAGCAGCGAGTGAGCTCGGATTACCGCGGCCACGGCGTGGTAGGACCAGACCGCGTGAACGCCCTGTTTCATGGCCGTGAACTTGTCCTCGTGGCCCTGGCCCGGTCCGCCGTCGGGGAGCGGTTTGGCGTCCGGGCCGCAGCCTGCCAGATCCATGGCGATGGCGGCGTAGCCTCGCTTTGCCCACATCTCGGCCCACTCTCGGAACGCCTTGCCCCCGCCGCCGTGGACCAGCACCATGGCCGGCACCCTGTCTGCGGGGTTTTCCGGGACGGCGTAGTAAGCGAACACTCGGGTGGCGTGTCCGTTGTAGGGTTCGCTGGTGTAGTACAGTTGTCGGACCGAGCCGCTTGTATCCACCCATTGCAGCGCCGGCGGCTGATTCAACTGGCGGAGATTCCAGGGGCCGGTTTGCCGCTCCGCGCAGCCGAGGCAGACGGCCGTCAGGATCAGTGGTAACATGTAGTGACAACAGCGTTGCGGTCTTGCCATCGGGGCTTGCTCCGTTTCAGGTAACGCGTGACGACTGTGAGACCTGGACTGCGACGCGGCCTGCTCCTATTCTGCCAGCGGGCATCATACATGGTGCAGCCGCCACTCGCCACATTTTGCAGGATCGAGCCGGTGGCCCGGAGGATTCCGACAATGACCCAATCGAGAGTGTGCCATTCCGGTCTGATTTCGTGGTCAGGGCCGCGTGTCTGGCTCGCGGCGGTCGTGATGGCTGTGTCGGTTGCGAGTGGCGTGCTCGGGGCCGAGCGGCCGCCGAACTTCGTCATCATCTTCGCCGACGATCTGGGTTACGGCGACCTCGGCTGCTACGGACATCCCACGATCCGCACGCCGTGCCTCGACGGGATGGCGGCGGAAGGCATGCGGTTCACCGAGTTCTACTCCGCGGCCCCGGTGTGTACGCCCAGCCGGACCGCGCTGCTCACCGGCCGGCTGCCGATCCGCAGCGGCATGGTCGGTGCCGAGCGCCGGGTCCTGGCTTCGAACTCGACCGGCGGACTGCCCGACAGCGAGATCACCATCGCCGAGGCGCTGAAAGCCAAGGGCTACGCCACGGCCTGCGTCGGGAAGTGGCACCTCGGCCATCTCCCCCGGTATCTGCCCACCAAGCGCGGGTTCGACTCTTTCTTCGGTCTGCCCTACAGCAACGACATGAAGCCGACGCCGCTGATCCGCGGCGAGCAGACGCTGGAGGAGCCGGCCATGCTGGAGACTCTGACTGAGCGATACACCAAGGAAGCTGTCGAGTTCATCATCGCCCAGCGCGACAAGCCGTTCTTCCTTTACCTGGCCCACACTTTCCCCCACACCCCGCTGAAGGCCAATCCGCGTTTCGCCGGCAAGAGTCCGCGCGGCCTGTTTGGTGATGTCGTCGAGGAAGTGGACTGGAGCGTGGGGCAGGTGCTCAAGACGCTGCGCGAGCAGGGGCTGGCCGAGCGAACGCTGGTCATGTTCAGCAGCGACAACGGCCCCTGGCTGATTCGGGGACTGAACGGCGGATCGGCCGGGCTGCTCCGCGACGGCAAGGGTTCGACCTTCGAGGGCGGCATGCGCGAGCCGGGGATCTTCTGGTGGCCCGGCCAGATCAAGCCCTCGGTCAACCGCTCGATGGCCTCGACCATGGACGTGTTTCCGACGCTGATGGAACTGGCCGGCGTCGGCATGCCCAGCGACCGTGAGTACGACGGCCGGAGTCTGGTGAAAGTCCTGCGCGGGGGCAAGCGTGAAGATGCGTCGTTCTTCTACTACGACAACGCCATGTTGATGGCCGTTCGCAAGGGTCCCTGGAAGGCTTGCCTGGTGACACGGGCCAGCTACGGCCCGGATCGCCCGAAGATCAACAAGCACGATCCTCCGTTGCTCTACCATCTTGGCCACGACCCGTCTGAGAAGTTCGATGTTGCCAAGGACCACGCGGACGTGGTAGCTGACCTTCTGGCCGAGGTTCAGCGGCATCAGGCGGCGCTGAAGCCGGGCACGCCGCAGTTTGATCTGAAGTAGGAAGTGCAGGGGCGCGATTCATGGATCGCGGTCCTGCTCGTTGTGGGTGCCGTGTTCCTGAGGATGGACCCACGTTGCTGGCAAGGATCGTTGTTGCTGTGGTATCTCGCCTTGTATGGCTGCGGCGGGGCGATGACGGAGTCCTGGTGAGGCGATCTGGAGGACCGCGTGCTTCTTGGCCCGCGGTCAGACTGCCGATGGCGGTGCTTCGCCGCCGCGGGGGTATCGGGGGTTATTTTGATGTACGCCGCAGCCACTCGGCGATGGCCTTGTCGTCGGCCGGCTCCCGGGTGATTCGCAGTTCGTGGCCGCCGAGGTTGGCTGCGGCCCGGACCCACTGCTCGTCGAAATGCTCGCCCACGTTGTACAGCCAGAGCGGCCCGCCACCGGCCGCAGCGGCCGCTACCGCCGTCAGGCCGCCAATCTTCCGGATGCCGGGCAGGAACAGATCCCTGATGTAGGTCTGGTCGTCGTCGACGTTCATCTGGTTCATATCGATCGCCGTGCATACGCCGGTGCGACGAACGACCTCGGGGGGGATCATAGCCCGGGCCACCAGCGTGTGCGGGCCCATACGACCGAGACCGACGAGTTTCATTCGGGTTCCACTCTGGCTGGGAGTCTCGACACCGATCACCGAGAGGATGTCGTAGACTGTCTCGGCCGCATCGCTGCGGTTGAAGGTTGTGTAGTATTTGCCCTCGTTGGCTGCCCGGGTTGTGGCTGGTGTTCGCTTCATATCGCCGGTGCCGAACGGTTGCACGAAGATACCGTGGTCGCCCTCGGTCAGCAGTTCCCTGTGTTCGCCGGTCTTCGCGAGTCCGTCCGGCAGGACGATCACCGCGGCGTCGCCTTCTCGATTGGTCCTGGTGTCGCGCCACTCGTTCGCCGTCCACACCAGGCGTCCGCCTCGCTCCCAGGCGATCCGGGCGAGGGCCGAACGGCCCTTTGGGCGGACGGTGCCCACGACCGGCCAATCTGAGCCGACGCTCTGACCCAGCCCGAGGCGCACGAGGGCCTGCAAGTCGGTCAGCGTTTCGGGGCTGGTGGGCTTGTAGGCCTCCATTCGTTCCCGGCAGGCGGTCTTGAGGCTCGCGATCAGGGATTCACCCTTGAGCATATTAACCGGCGGTTCGGCATCAGCGAAGACCAGCATGTCCTTGTCGGTTTCGATCTTGATTTCACCCTCAGTGATCTTGTCCGCATCGGGTTGGTTGAGCAGCCGCCGCCCGAAGAACCGGTACATCGCCTCCCGGCTGGCCTTGTTGTAGTTATGTGGAGCGTCGATGTGGACGTTCTCGACCAGATCTCCGCGGCCGTATAGCTCGAAGATACTCTTGATGAACGGGTATTCGACCTGAGGCGTTTTCTTCGTCCAGTCGCCGGTGGCGCTGATCAGCAGGAGTGGTCTAGGGGCCATGAGGGCCCCGATCTCCATGTTGTTGGTGTCGATGCGCAGGAGGGGGGCGTTTTCGCAGATGCAACCGCCCTGCATGGTGCTGGAGATCATGTTGACCGGGGCGGCCACCTTCACTCGTTCATCGACCGAATAGAGGATGAACGTCTGCGTTCCGCCGCCGGATTCTCCGGTGACACCGATCCTGGCCGGGTCCACGTCGGGTAGCGACTGCAGGAAGTCGAGCACGCGCACGCTGTCCCACGTCTGCAGGTGGAACTGGCTGATGCCCCACAAGGCGCAGTCTGCGGCCGCGAACCGGTGGTCGGAGTGCTCGAACTGTCGCTTGCTGTCGTTGTAGCCGACCATGTCGTACATGAACGCCACCGCCCCGAGCCTGGCCAGGGTGATGCAGCGGGCGGCGATCGAACCGAGTTCCTCGTGGGCCAGACGGCCGCGGCCCCAGTGGCCGTGCGGATTGGCCACGGCCGGCACCCTGTCCTTCACCTCCGCAGGACGGTAGAGGTTGCCGGTGACGTAGAATCCGGGGTAGCTCTCGAAACAGACCTTCTCGATGGTATAGCCGTCGCGGACCAGCTTGCCAGAGAGGTGGGCGTGGATCGGGCATCGTTTGGGTTCGGGGATGAGTCCGGCCGCGAAACGGACCTGGTTGACCAGCCATGCCCGGCGGGCCTCCCAGCTGGAGAGGTGTTTATATTCGGTTGGCGTGTAGACGGTATCGGTGTGGTGGAGAGGCCGGGAGTCCGCGGCCTGCCCCGGATCGGTGGCCTCTTCGGCGTTGGTCGTGGCCAGTGTCAAGCCCAGTCCGGCGGCACAGATCCCCCAGGATAATCGGCGAGTCATTCTCATTCTCCCTTCGTTGGACCGGGGCGAGCAGCCGTCGTTCAATGGTGCGAGGATCCGATGCAGTCTTCGTGGTCGAAGACCGTCGGCCTGCCAGAGGCTGGCGCCGGATTGAGTGCGACGATCAAAGACATCCGATGGCCCTCGATGTGCCGTCGGATGGACAACGCCGACGGCGAGAGTGACGGAGCGTCACCGCCTGACGGTGGCGCATCGCTCAGTATAAGCCATGATTCGCTCTGGGAACACCGGCGGCGTTGTCGGTCAGCGACAAGTTGTTGGAATGGCAGGCTCACCAGGGAAGTCGGTCGTTGGGGGTGTTCTTTGGCACGCCCATGCCCAAGTAGTGGAGCAACCGGGTGCGCGTGAGCACGGGGATCGAAAGCGCCTTGGCCTCGTTGGCGACCTCATCGAAAACCTTGCGGGCCGCCAGTCGTTGGGCGGAGCGCTGCTGGGCCTCGGGCGATTCACCGTTCGCGGCGGCGGACGGTTGCGGAGGTGGTCCACCCAGGACGACGAAGTCGGTGCGGGTGTCCAACTGTTTGACGACGTTGCCGCCCGCCTGGACGATCATCTTGCTGACTTGCTCGCCGCCGGGATCCTCGGCTTCGCCGTCGAAGTTCAGGTCGAAATCGCCGGCCACCATGAAGTTCAGCTTGCGGGACCGATCGAAGAAAGGATTGGCGATCAGGTCGCCCTCGACCAGAGGCTCGCCGTTCGCCGCCCGGCTGACCCTGCATTCGGCGGTGTCGTCGAAGACCTGGGTTACCTCGACGGCTCCTTTGCCCTTGCCTTCGTCGGGGATGCCCTTGGTTCGCGAGTAGACTGAGAAACTCATTCCTCGCTTGATGCCGTCCTTGGCTCCGAGGCTGATGTAGGCGATCTTCTCGCCGGCGACCGCCCGGACGACATAGCCATCGGCGATTTGAAGGGCCGACATAGTGTCGCCCTTGGGGCGGAACTGGGAGAGGGTATCGACCAATTCCTTGCTACGTTTCTGGGCGTCGGCCAGCTGCTGTTCGACGGCTCGGCGCTGCTGGCGCTCGCCGGTGAGTTGCTGGCCGGCGGCCTCGGAGCGGGTTTCCAGCTGGGCGGTCAGGTCCTGGACCTGTTTCTGCCAATCCTCACGGTTCTTGGCCGCCTGCTGCTCGAGGGCTTGGTAGTCATCTTCCAGCTTCTTGGTCTTCTCCGCGTACCGATCTTGTGTGGCCTTCAGGTCATCGGTGGCCTTCTTGAGCTGGTCCTGGAGGTTCTGGATGTCCTTCTTGGCTGTGTCCAGGGCGCCCAGGGACTCGGCATACCTGGTGTTCAGCGTGTTGACGAGGGTGAGCAGGGGTGGGCGCGGCTTGGTGCTGTCACCGTCGGTGGCCGGTTCGGTGGCTGCTGCCCTGGCTTCGGGTCGCTCGATGCTGTTGACCAGGTTCTGCTGAGCGGTCTTGAGGGCCTGAGCCATCTTGGCGGGGTCGCCGTCGCCGGCGATAGATTTGGCCGCGTTCTGCAGACGGTTTTCCGCGTCAGTAGCTCGCTGCTGGGCATCCTGGGACTGGGCATTGGCCGAGGCTGCCTGGGCCTGAAGGTCTGACTGATAGGTATAGAGGATGATCGTGCCGGTCAGCGAAGCGACGGTGAGCACGACGAAGACGATGAGCGCGATCTTGATGCCGGTGGCACCTTCGCCTGATGCGCCGCTCTTGTTGCTCATTGCTGCCATAGTCCCGACTCCATGCACCTCGGGTAGGTTTAGGACCGCCATTTCAGGCCGGGGACCGGCCGTCGGGGTGCATTGTTGCGACTCCCGCGGCGTCTGTCAACGGTAGGTTCGTGAATCTTGTGGAGCGATTGGGTGCGGCTCTCCGGGCGGGTCTCCGGTGGGGGCTCGCACGGCAAGCGGTGGAGCCGAGTGTCATGCGGAGCGTGGTGCGGAGCGGGGTAATGGCAGACGAGAAGCAGGCCGGTGGCCGTGGGCCAAGGGAGGTGAACAGAAGAACCTACGCCGTCACAAGTCGACGGTTGGCAGGCAATGGTCGGGCAGGCTGATCGAGGTCTTGGGGTTCGGCAAGGCGTGCAATCAAGAGCATTTTTGGTTTTGCGCGAGGTGTGCATCGCGGGAGCCGGAGTTCCTGGTGAAAGCTGATGGCGGACGGGTCGCGCTCAGCTGCCACAGGCTGGCGGGCTGTTTGCCCCGAAGAAGCACCGTTGGAGGATGCCGAAGTCGGTTTGGCCGACGTCGTCGTCCTTGTCGAGGTCGGCCTTGCTGCAATCGCCGGAGTAGACTACGGCCGGCCCCGAGACGCACGCGACGAAGATTCGCAGATCGTCCGCGTCGATGTCTGCGTCGCCGTCGAAGTCGCGCGGGTTGTACTCGCAGGCGCCGACGAACCGAGGCCCAGGAAGCCGGTCGACAGGATGCCGATCACCGCACTCGTACGGAAGATATTCATGTGCGCAGCCTCGGTCAAGATGGAAGAACCACTGACCAGAGGGGACTGCTCCTTTCCCTGGACGCAAGCCGGAGGGGCTGTCCTCCTATTCCTCTGATTGTACCGTACCACCCGGGTTGGCTGGAAGTCGATGAATCGAGGGGAAATGGACGTGAGGTGACACGTCGGAAATGGACGGAGGGGAAGTGGTATCTACTTCATCGGTTGGGTGGCCGGGCTGCGGGGCCCGGCTGTTCCAGAGGAGATCTCGCGGAGGCGGATGCTGCGGAACTGCACTGGCTTGGTGTGGGCGGACAGGCCGATGAAGCCTTTGCGTGGCCGGTTGCTGAGCGCGGCGTGGTCGGTCATGAGCGTGTCGTTGATGATGTGGCCGTTCAGGGTGACCTTAACGCGGGGGCCGAGGCAGAGGATGGACAGGTCGTTCCACTGGCCGGCGGGTCTGGAGACGAACGCCTTCGGTGCGACGACTTGGTAGATCGCGCCGGTGTCGCCGACGCCCGGCTTGCCGGTGCGAGCTCCGTCATCGAGAAGTTGGATTTCCATGCCCATTCTGGATGTTCGCCCCTCGTGTGGAGCGCGGATGAAGATGCCGCTGTTGCCGCGAGGGCTGAGTTTGTACTGCAGGCGGAGTTCGAAATCGCCGTATTCGCGGACCGTGCCGAGCCAGTAGGCCGTTTGCGGCTTGCCCGACCGGTCGCCGACGAGGACGCCGTCCTTGACCGTGAACGAGCCGGGTTTGCCGTTGGGCTCCCAGCCGGTCAGGTCTGTACCGTTGAACAGCAGCTTGAAGCCGGCGGCCTTTTCCCCGGCCGTCAGCTGGTTCGCCGGGGTTTGGGGTGAAGCCTCGTCCGCTGGGGCGGTGCTTGTGGCCGGGGAGGCAGAGAGGCCGGTGAGCCAGAGGCTCAGGAACGTGATCGCTACGGCGGACATCGCATGACCTCCATGGCCGGAAAAGCCCGTTGGTGCCGTGTGGCGACAACTCCGAGAAGACGTGCACGATGATGAGGCACGGTAGGGCGGGAGTCAACCGGGAAACGTCGAAACGTCAAAAAGAGGAGAAGTTGTCAGCTATCAGCTATCAGCCGGAAGAAGAAGAGGAAACGCCGAAAGTTGAAACGCCGAAAGGGGGAGGAGCTATTGGGCGGAAGAGGGCATGGGGCGTGCCTCGGCCGGGAGGGGGGCTAGGCGTTCTCTTCGCGTGGGGCGGCGGCGTCGGCGATTTCGTGTTTCTGCTGGGCGGCGTAGAGCTGGTTGATCGTGAAGCGGGCGCCGCATTCCGGGCAGCGGGCTTCGTACAGGCCGGTCATGTTGTAGCCGCATCGAGGGCAGAACAGGACGTCGGTGGCCGCCTGACGGAGGCGGTCGGTGCGCTCCTGGGCGGTCTCCTTCCAGACGACGACCGTGAGCGGCAGCCAGGAGACGATCGCGACGAGTCCGCCGATGAAGATGCCGAAGGACGGATCGTTGATGCGAGACAGGGCGGACATGGTCGCGCCGAGAACAACACCCGCGGATACACAGCCCAGTCCCGCAAGGGTTGTCTTTCCGATCCTCGCCCCTGTCCAGTTGACAGAGTTGCGCCAGAGTGCCAGCCAGTAGGCGGTGACGAAGAGCCCGGTCAGGAGCGTAGCCATGAGGAAGCCGAAAGCCTCGCCGGATCGGCCCCAGCCCAAGAGCCCCATCATGACAAAGCACACAAGCAAGTAGATTGTGGCCGCCAGGGGCAAGAGCATGATGGCCAACAGGATCCGGGCGAGCAGGTTCGTCATGTCATCCTCGGCGCCGGGCTGCGATTTCGCGCCAAGCCCGTCAGGCGGGGCAGTGGCCGCGGGAGGTCATTCTCATGGGTGGCCCGGGCTCCGTCAATCGGCGCGTGGGGAGCAGCGTGAGAGGCGGTCGGCAGAAGACGTCTCAGTCGGGTCTGGAACGTCCGGGTCGTATCCGATATCCTGTTCCGTTCGATTATCGCTTGACGAGATGGAGTGTCGCCCTTGGCCGTGGACCTTCGCAGAGTGCGCAACATTGGGATCGCCGCTCATATCGATGCCGGCAAGACCACCACTACGGAACGAATGCTCTATTATTCGGGGCGGACGCACAAGGTCGGCGAGGTCGACGACGGGACGACGATCACGGACTTTGACCAGGAAGAGCAGCAGCGGGGGATCACGATCTACTCGGCGGCCGTCAGTCTTCCCTGGAAGGAGAACACGATCAATTTGATTGACACGCCCGGTCACGTGGACTTTACGGCCGAGGTGGAGCGGTCGCTGCGGGTTCTAGATGGGGCGGTGGCGGTTTTCGACGCGAAGGAGGGGGTTGAGGCCCAGTCTGAGACGGTCTGGCGGCAGGCGACCAAGTATCGCGTACCGCGGATCTGCTTCATCAACAAGATGGACAAGGTCGGGGCGGATTTCGCGGCCTCTTTCAGCTCGATCCGCGAGCGGCTGGACGCCAATCCGGCGGCGGTACAGCTTCCGATCGGGGCGGAGGGTTTCTTTGAGGGCATCATCGACCTGGTGGCGATGGAGGCGGTCTACTTCCACGCCGACGATGTGGACGCCCCGCCGGTTCGCAAGCGGATCCCGGTTGAGCTGGAGGAGGCAGCCAAGCGGGCCCGGCACCGGCTCGAGGAGCAGGTGGCCGAGACCAGCGATGCCCTCATGGAGAAGTTCATTCACGATCAGCCGCTGACCGCGGGGGAACTGAAGGCGGGTTTGCGGGTGGCCACGCTTGCTGATCGGCTGCACCCGGTGTTCTGTGGATCGTCGCTGCATTTTGTGGGTGTGCCGCTGCTGATGGATGGTGTGATCGACTATCTGCCGTGTCCTCTGGATCTGCCGCCGGTGGTCGGGCTCAGGGTTGCCGAGGGGGGCGGCAAGCTGAAGGGTCGCCACAAGGCTGGGCTGGCCCATGCCAAGGGTGGGTTGCCTACGGATGACAAGATCTTGTGTCCGTGTGATCTCAGGGCCCCGCTGGTGGCGTACGTGTTCAAGGTTTTGGCGTCGAAGCCGATGGATCTTTATTTCCTCCGGGTGTACTCGGGCACGTTGAGATCCGGCTCCCGGGTGGTGAATCCGAGCCGTGACTGCAAGGAGAACATCAGCCGGATCTTCCGCGTTTTCGCCAAGCGCCGCGAGCAGATCGAGGTGGCCGAGGCGGGCGACATTGTTGCGGTGATCGGCCTCAAGGACTCGCTGACGGGTGACACGCTATGCGACCAGAAGCACCTGGTTGTGCTGGAGACCATCGAGTTTCCGGAGACGGTGGTGAGCATGTCCATCGAGCCGCAGTCCTCGGCCGAGCGCGAGAAGCTGATTGAAGCTCTGACCATGCTGGCCCGCGAGAATCCGACGTTCAAGTACCGACTCAATGAAGAGACCGGCCAGACGCTGATCAGCGGGATGGGTGAGCTGCATCTCGAGGTTCTGGTGAACCGGTTGAAGCGCGACTACCACGTGGATGTGCGGGTGGGCAAGCCGCGGGTGTCTTATCGGGAGACGGTTTGCGCCGCTGCGGAGGTCGAGGAGGAGTTCAATCGTCAGATCGGCGGGCGGGGGCATTTTGCGAGGGTTCGTTTGCGTGTGGAGCCGTACGTTCCGGAGCCGGGGCAGGAGCACATTCTGTTTGTGAGCCAGGTGAGCGGGGCGAAGATCCAGCGGTCCTTCCTGGAATCTGCGGAGGCGGCGGTCCGTGACACCGCCCAAACCGGCGTTTTGGCGGGCAACCCGATGATGAACATCAAGGTCACGCTGGTGGATGCCCAGGAGCACGAGACGGACAGCTCGGAGGTGGCGTTCGATGCTGCCAGCCGGCGTTGTTTCGACAAGGTGGCGGCCGCCGCGAGTCCGGCGTTGATGGAGCCGATCATGAAGTTGCAGATCGCCACGCCGGAGGCGTATTTCGGGGTGGTGAGCAACGATTTGTCTCGGCGTCGGGGTGTTGTGCAGGATGCCCGGTTGCGGGGCGACCATCGGGTAATCGATGCGGTGGTGCCCTTGCGGGAGATGTTCGGATACGCCAGTGATTTGCGGAGTCTGACTCAGGGCCGGGGGAGCTGGACGATGGAGCCCTCGCATTACGCGGTCGTGCCGCCGGCGATTGCTGATACAATTCTTGCTGTGGTATGAGGTTGTGGCGGGGCCGGGCTTGGCGAGGGGTGGTTTCGGGAGAGGTTGAAGGTAGGTGTAGGGGCGCTGTTATCGGACGTGGGGGTGAAAAGACGGGCTGAATCTTTTTTGGGTCAGGACCGGCTCTTGACACCAGACCTGGTGTGAGTACACTAACGAATCTCTGCCGAGCGAGAGGGGGCTATCGTGCGCCCTTGTCCGGCGGTGGGAGGCCGGGGCGGGCGAGAAAGCGGCAGCCTTGGTGGCTGTTGGCGTGGAGAGTGCCGGACCGAGCGAGCGAGTCCGGAAGAAGTGTTTTGAGGCACGCGATGCAAGGCGAACGAATTCGTATCCGAATGGAAGCCTACGACCCGCGGGCTCTGGACGCGTCGGCCCGGGAGATCGTTGATCATGCCAAGCGCACCAACGCGCGGGTTTGCGGTCCCGTTCCCTTGCCGACCAGGATTGAACGTTACACGGTTTTGCGTTCCCCGCACATAGACAAGAAGTCGCGTGAGCAGTTCGAAATGCGGACGCACAAGCGACTCATCGATATCTACGAACCGACCGCGAGGACTGTGGAAGCCCTCAACCGCTTGGTGGTACCGGCCGGCGTTTTCGTGAAGATCAAGGCCTGACGCTCGGGCGCCGTAAGCGAGCGGGCGGCTGGGCCGGACAAGGGGCTCGCCGATCGGACCGGATGATGTTGTTGGAGTGTTGCCAGCGGTAGTCGGCCTCATTCGTCGGCTTTTCAACGACAAATCGGCCGCGTGAGCATCATCGCGAGGCAAGGCAAAGAGTCAGGAAGAGCCTGATAAGGCTTGAAGGGAATTCTGTCCACATGTTGGCGGCGCTGCTGGGTAGGAAGATCGGTATGACCCGGGTTTACACGGAGGACGGCACGGTCGTGCCGGTCACCGTGATTCAGGCGGGTCCGTGTTCTGTGCTGCAGGTCAAGAAGGCGGGTGCCGCCAGGAGCGGCGAGTCGAAAGACGGCTATCACGCCGTGCAGCTCGGGTTTGAGGACGTCAAGGCTCACCGATCCTCGGTCCCGATGATCGGTCACGCGGCCAAGGCCGGGACGGGGCCGAAGAAGTACGTCCGGGAGATCCGGTTCAAGGAGGTGCCTGAAGCGGCCCTGGGCGATGTCTGGACGGTGGAGGTTTTTGAGAACGCCAAGACGCGTTACGTGGACGTGGTGGGCACGACCAAGGGCCGGGGTTTTGCGGGGGTGATGAAGCGTCACGGCTTCGGCGGTCAGCCGGCCTCGCACGGTACCGAGCGCAAGCATCGCAGCCCAGGTGGTATCGGCGCCAGTGCCGGTCGTGGCCTGGGCCGCTGTGTGAAGAAAGGCAAGCGCATGGCCGGCCACATGGGTCACAACCGCCGGACGGTCAAGAATCAGCGTCTGGTGAAGGTGGACAAGGAGAACAACCTGTTGCTCGTTCGGGGTGCGATCCCCGGTCCGAACGGCGGGTACGTAGTGGTCCGGCAGGCCAAGACGAAAGCGTAACGGAAGCATTCGCGATGATCGACGTGCCCGTATACAACATGAGTGGCGAGCAGACCGGCTCGATGCAGATTGACGAGTCGGTGCTGGGTCGCCGGGTCCGGATTGACCTGCTCAAGCAGGCGGTCGTGACTTGGCAATTCAATCAGCGGCAGGGTTCTGCCCGGCTCAAGAATCGAGCCCGGGTCGAGGGATCGAGCCGCAAGATCTACCGTCAGAAGGGGACGGGGAACGCCCGTATGGGTACGGTGCGGAGTCCCTCGCGGCGGGGTGGGGGTCGTGCCTTTGCCAAGCTGGAGCAGAATCATCGGCGGGAGATGCCCAAGAAGATGCGTCAGCTTGCCCGGAACAGTGCGCTCCTGGCGAAGCTGAAGGCGGGCCAGGTGGCGGTGATTGACCCGGTCAACATGAGTGAGCCCAAGACCAAGCCGTTTGCCCGGATGCTCAAGGCGGTTGGTGCGGACAAGGGCTGCGTGTTCGTGACCGAGGCGGTCAATCAGGCGGTGTACAAGTCGGGTCGGAATGTGCCTAAGACGGAAATCCGCCCGGTGAGTGAGTTGAATGCGTACGAGATTCTTCGCCGGCGGAAGGTGCTTTTTACCCGTCCGGCGTTTGAAGTGGTGATGGCCCATCCGGCGACTTATCGTCAGGCGGATGAGTCTCTGGTGGCGGGAGCGTAACCGGGACTGCAGGAAGGACGATCGGCGATGGACATATACCATACGATTATCAGGCCGCTGGTCACCGAGAAGGGGACTCACCAGAGTCAGGTGACGCACCAGGGGACTCACAGTCGGAAGGCTCGCGGCGGGGCATACGCGTTCGAGGTGCATCCCGAGGCTCGCAAGGCTCAGATTCGCCAGGCGATCGAGAAGATCTACAACGTGAAGGTGGTATCTGTTCGGACAGCCAACCGCAAGGGCAAGCCGCGTCGCGTGCGGATGACGACCGGCGTGACCCGGAACTGGAAGAAGGCGGTCGTGGTGCTGGATCCGAATTATCACATTGACCTGTTCTAAGGCAGGAAGTGTCAGGATATGGGTGTCAAGATCTACAGACCGACTTCGGCAGGACGGCGCCAGTCCTCGGTGAATGAGCGTGTGGAGATCACCGACAAGCGGCGGCCGCCGACCAAGGCTCTGCTTGAGCCATTGCACAAGACGGCGGGGCGCAACCACCATGGGGTGATCACGTCGTGGTGGCGAGGTGGCGGGCACAAGCGCATGTACCGGGTTATCGACTTCAAGCGTCGCCGCGACGATGAGCGTGCCACGGTCGTTGCCATCGAGTATGATCCCAACCGTTCGTGCCACATCGCCCTGATTGAATACCCGGACAAGACCCTGAACTACATTCTCGCCCCCGCCGGACTGAAGGCTGGCGACTGGGTGGAGAGCGGCAAGAACGCCGAGCCCAAGGTAGGCAACTGCATGCCGCTGAAGAATGTCCCGGTCGGCATGGACGTTCACAACATTGAGCTGACCGCCGGTCAGGGTGGCAAGCTGGTCCGATCGGCGGGGCTCTCTGCCCGGGTGGTTGCCCGGGAGGGTGAATGGGCCACGCTGCTGATGCCGTCGGGCGAGATGCGGCAGGTGCGGGTTGAATGCCGGGTGACCCTGGGGGCGATCGGCAACGCGGATCATCAGCACGTGCGGGTCGGCAAGGCCGGCCGCAAGCGGCACATGGGTCGCCGGCCGCACAATCGTGGTACGTCGATGAACCCGGTTGCCCACCCGCTGGGCGGCGGTGAAGGCAGGAGCGGCGGCGGCCGCCATCCGTGCAGCGCCTGGGGCAAGCTGGCCAAGGGTGGCCGAACGCGGAGTCGCCGCAAGAATTCGAACAAGCGTATTCTCCGTCGTCGGCGGAGCGTCCGGTACGGGCAGCTGGTGCTGCCGAAGAAGTAGTAGGCAGAAAGTGGAGGTTCGCCCGGCCGCGAGGCCTGGCCTCAAGCGAGCGAGAGTGTTGACCTATGTCCAGGAGCCTGAAAAAAGGTCCGTTCGTCGACGAGAAGTTGTTCCTCAAGGTCCAGAAGTCCAAGCAGACCGGCTCGCACGTTCCGATCCGGACTTGGGCGCGGCGTTGCACGATCGTGCCGGAGTTCATCGGGGTGGCCTTTGAGGTTCACAACGGCAAGATGTTCCACAAGGTCGTGGTGTCCGAGGACATGGTCGGGCACAAGCTGGGCGAGTTCAGCCCGACCCGAATGTTCCGCGGGCACACCGGGGCGAAGAAGGCGGCGGCGGTCTGATCTCTGGGGGAGCGGAGGCCGGGGAGCAGGGCCGGGGGGCATGGCCGGCCGGACTTATTGAGCAGAAGGTGAGATCGTGGCAGAGCAAGCAACGGAAGCGAGACAATGGCGGGCGACGCACCGGTTCGCTCGGATCAGTTCGCGCAAGGCCGGGCTGGTCATGGCCCTGATTCGCGGGCAGAAGGTGAACGACGCCCAGGACATTCTTCGTTTCACCCGCAAGAAGGGCAGCCGGCTGATTGACATGGTGCTGCGGTCAGCGATTGCGAACGCGAATGAGCAGGAGGCGGACGTCCGGTCGCTCTACGTGGTCGAGGCCCGGGTGGACGGTGGTCCGTTCTTCAACCGGTTCCGGCCCAAGGATCGCGGTCGGGCTCACCCGATTCTGAAGCGGACCAGTCATCTGGTGGTTGTCGTCGGGGAACGGAAGTCGTAGGAGCGTACTGTGGGACAGAAAGTCAACCCGATCGGATTTCGAACCGGCGTCACGCTGGACTGGAAAAGTCGTTGGTATGCCCCGAAGGCGGCCTACGGTGAGTTTCTGATCGAGGATCACAAGATCCGCCGGTTTGTCGATGATCGCTTCAATCGGCGTGAGCCGTATGCGGCCGTGTCCAAGGTCGAAATCGAGCGGACGCGGAGCGATGTGCGGGTGGTTCTGCACACGGCCCGTCCCGGCCTGGTGATCGGCCCCAAGGGGGCGGAGGTGGACAAGCTCCGCGAGGAGCTGGAGGATCTGGTTGACCGGAAGATCACCGTCAACATCGTGGAGATCAAGCACCCGGACCTGGACGCCCAGTTGGTGGCGGAAGGCATTGCGGAGCAGCTCAAGAAGCGGGTGAGTTTCCGGCGGGCGATGAAGATGCGGTGTGATGCGACCATGGCTTCCGGAGCGAAGGGGATACGTGTGCGGTGCAGCGGTCGGCTCGGGGGTGCGGAGATGGCCCGGGTCGAGACGCAGATGCGGGGTTCGATTCCCCTGCAGACTCTCCAGTCGAATGTGGGTTACGGCTACGCTATTGCCCGGACGACGTATGGAGCCATCGGGGTCAAGGTGTGGATTTACCTGGGCAAGTTCGGCGAGGAGATCGAGCCGATCGCCATTGAGAGCAGCCGGGGTCCGCGCCGGCGAGCGCGGCTGTGAGAATCTGGAGTTAAGGAGAAGAGACGGCCATGGCGTTAATGCCGAAACGGCTCAAGTACCGAAAGGCGCAGCGTGGCGGAAGGCAGCCGACGATCGCGACCCGGGGCAACCGGGTATCGTTTGGCGAGTTCGGGTTGCAGTCGCTGGAGCATGGGTGGATGACCGCCCGGCAGATCGAAGCCGGCCGTATGGCCGCGACCCACTTTCTCCATCGTGAGGGGCGGGTTTACATCCGGGTGTTCCCGCACAAGCCGGTGTCGCGCAAGCCGCTGGAAACGCGTATGGGCAAGGGCAAGGGCGAGCCGGAGTACTATGTGGCGGTGGTGAAGAAGGGTTCGATGCTGTTCGAGATTGGTGGGGTGGCCGAGGACGTAGCCCGGCGGGCCTTTTCCCGGGTGGCCCACAAGATGCCCTTCCGCTGCCGGTTTGTGACCCGTCGCCACGAGGTATAGCCGAGGCGGAGACGATCTGATGAAGATTTCGGAAATGCGGCAGATGAAGACCGAGGAGCTGCACGGCGAGCTGGACCGGCTGCGCCGTTACACCTTCGATCTCCGCAGCCAGGCGGTGACCGAGAAGCTCCATGACCCCTCCCTGCTGACTCGGGCCAAGAGGGACATTGCCCGGCTGTTCACGGTGCTCCGCGAACGCGGCGAGGAGGGTGTCGAGCAGAAGCAATACCATCTGGAGGCTCTGGCTACGCACAAGCGTACCAAGTAGAGGTAGGTAACGGGCATGGCCGAAATGGTTCAGGACAAGAAGGCGCGGCGGGCGCGGCGGACCGTGATTGGGGTGGTGACCAAGGCGAACAGGACGCCGCAGACCCTTCGGGTTGAGGTCGAGTATCAGTCCCGCCACCCGCAGTACAACAAGTACGTCCGCCATCGAATGGTGCTGCACGCGCATGACGCCCGCCAGGAGGCGCGGCAGGGCGATCGCGTCCAGATCATGGAGTGCCGGCCGATTTCCAAGACCAAGAAATGGCGTCTGGTCAAGGTGCTGGAGCGGTCCGTCCAGGGTGAAAAGCAGATTGGCGTCGACACGCGGGCTGACTCGGCCGGCGGCAAGGCATGAGTGAGAGACGGCGATGATTCAGCTTCAAACGGTAGTAGATGTGGCGGACAACACGGGTGCCAAGCTGGCCATGGTGATTCGCGTCCTGGGCGGCAGTACCGGTCGGGTGGGCAAACCCCGACGGAAGACGGCGGGGGTGGGTGACATCGTGATCCTGGCGGTCAAGAAGGCTCTGGCCAACAGCGATTTCATGAAGCCCGGCAACCACAAGGCCCGCGTGGTTCGCGGCGTGGTGGTGCGGACCAACCATCCGACCCGGCGTCCGGACGGCAGCTATGTCCGCTTTGATCGCAACGCCGTCGTGCTGGTGGACGACAAGAACGAGCCCAAGGGGACGCGGATCTTCGGGGCGGTGGCTCGCGAGCTTCGCGAGAAGGGGTACATGAAGATCGTGTCGCTGGCGGACGAGGTGGTTTGAGGGTTGACGGGCGTCCGGCGCTGCCGGAAGGGCCGATGGAAGGTTGCCATGGCGTTTCACATTCGAAAAGACGATCTGGTGGAAGTGATTGCCGGCGATCACCGAGGTGAGCGCGGCAAGGTGCTTCGGGTCAATCCCAAGCGCGGTCTGGTCATCGTCCAGGGCGTGAACATGGTGTTCCGGCACGTGCGTCCGAGCCGCCGCAACCCGCAGGGCGGCCGGCTCCAGAAGGAAGCCCCGATGCACATTTCGAATGTGCTGCCGGTGGACGAGAAGGGGGCCAAAGGCGGGCGTGGGGCCCGGGTCCGCTTTGAGGTGGAACGCGGCGACAAGGGCAAGGTTCTGGCCAAGCATCGGGTGTCGGTGAGCGGGACGCGGCTGAGTACGCTGACTCGCAGGAAGACGGAAAGCTAATCATGGCTCGCTTGTTGGACAAGTACAAACAGGAAATCATGCCGGCCTTCTTCGAATCGTTGAAGACCCGCAATCCCATGGCCATTCCGCGGCTGGCCAAGATCGTGGTGTCCATGGGGGTGGGCAAGGCGACGCAGGAGAAGAAGCGGATCGAGGTGGCGGCCAAGGACTTGGCCACCATCACCGGGCAGAAGGCCCAGGTCTGCAAGGCCCGCAAGAGCGTGTCGAACTTCAAGCTTCGCGAAGAGAACCCGATCGGGGTGAAAGTGACGCTGCGGGGCCTGCGGATGTACGAGTTTCTGGATCGGCTGATCAACATTGCCATTCCGCGTATCCGCGACTTCCGGGGTCTCAATCCCCAGGGGTTCGACGGGCGAGGCAACTACTCGATGGGGGTGAGCGAGCAGACGATTTTTCCTGAGATCGACGTGACCGCGGTCGAGTTTCCCCAGGGGATGAACATCACCCTGGTGACCACGGCCCGGGATGATCGGCAGAGCCGCGAGTTGCTGCGGATGATGGGTATGCCGTTCCGGACGGATGCCCACGCGAAGGATTGAGCGGGAGATCGAGATGATGCAGCCACCGGCGGTGGCCGGTGGCCGCGAGAATGGATGTAATGCATGGCGACAACAGCTTGGATGTACAAGGCGAACCAGCCCCCGAAGTTCAAGTGCCGCTCGGTGAGGCGCTGCCAGGTCTGCGGGCGGTCGCACGCGGTGTACCGCAAGTTTCGGCTGTGCCGGGTGTGTTTCCGGAACATGGCCAATCAGGGCCTGATCCCGGGCGTGAAGAAGGCGAGTTGGTGAATCGCGGGAGCGGGCATCGGGCGGGTGGCGTTCATGAGGCCGAGGGGCCGAGGGACGCCGGTTCGCGGGTGCCGCCCCGTTTGAACGAGGATGCTGAGGATGTGGAGCGACCCGATTGCTGACATGCTGACCCGGATTCGCAATGCCGTTCGGGTGCGATCTCGGGAGGTCAAGGTGCCCTTGTCGAACGTCAAGGCCGGTATCGCCGAGGTTCTCAAGCAGGAGGGTTACATCCTCGGGTACGACCGGATCGAGGATGCCCACCAGGGTGTGCTCAGGATCCAGTTGAAGTACGGTCCGCTGGGCGAACCGGTCTTGAATGAGATCAAGCGGGTGTCCAAGAACGGTTGCCGGGACTATCGCGGGGTGGATGACCTTCCCCGAGTGCTCAATGGGATGGGGATCGGTGTGGTATCCACGAGCCAGGGCATGTTGAGTGATCGGCAGTGCCGGGAACGCGGAATCGGCGGTGAGTTGGTCTGTATCGTCAGCTGATCGGCGTAGAGTCTATCGGCGTCGGGTGAACGAGCGGCAAGAAGAGGACGTCAGGCGATGTCTCGTATCGGCAAGAAACCAGTTCCGGTGCCCGCGGGCGTGAAGGTCGAGGTTGCCGGCCGGACGGTGAAGACGTCCGGGCCGAAGGGCAACCTGGCCTGGGAATGCCCGTCTGGGGTGAGCATTGAGTTTGACAATAAGGCGGCTGAGATTCGCGTGGGCCGGGAGCAGGATACGGCCCAGGGCCGGGCCCTTCACGGACTGACGCGGGCCCTCATCGCGAACATGGTTCTCGGGGTTCAGAGCGGGTATCGCAAGGCTCTGGAGATCTACGGCACCGGTTACGGCTGCAAGCTTCAGGGCGGCAAGCTGCTGTTGAACTGCGGCTACATGGGACGGGGTGTGGACGCGGCGGGCAAGCCGAAGGACGCTCAGTTCTCACTGGAGATCCCCGCGGGGATCAAAGTCACCGTCGAGGTTGCTGCCGCCCGTGGCGACAACGAGCCGGCCAAGCTCTCGATCGAGGGGCCGGACAAGCAGGCGGTCGGTCAGTTCGCGGCCGAGATCCGCAAGATCCGGCCACCGGAGCCCTACAAGGGCAAGGGAATCCGTTACGTCGGCGAGCACGTCCGGCGCAAGCAGGGCAAGGCGTTTGCGGGTAGCGGTGGTTGATCCGCTTCCGCTTGTTGATCCGGGTAAGGTCATGAATAGAACCGAACAGAAGAAGATCCGCCGGTTACGCCGCAAGATGCGGGTGCGGAAGACAGTTTTCGGCACCACGGAGCGGCCCAGGCTGACCGTGTTCCGCAGCCTTCAGCACATTTACGCTCAGTTGATTGACGATGTCGCGGGTCGGACGCTGCTGTCGGCCAGCACCAAGGCCAAGGACCTCCGCGCGGCGGTCGGCTACGGCGGCAACAAGAAGGCAGCGGCCGCGATCGGCAAGACCCTCGGCGAGCGGGCCGTGGCCCAGGGCATCAAGCAAGCGGTACTCGATCGGAACGGCTACAGATACCACGGGCGCGTCGAGGCCTTGGCCAAGGCGGCTCGCGAGGCGGGGCTGAAGATTTAGAGTCGAGGCAGGCATGGCTGACGAGTTGACGAACCAGGCGCAGAACCAGGAGCCGACCGGCGAAGCCCAGACCAGTGGTCCGCATGGCGCGGACGGCGAAGGGGAAGTCGCTGGCGGACGCGGTGGACACGGTGGTCGGGGCGGACATGGCGGCGGCGGCCGTGGCGGGCACGGCGGCGGTGGTCGCGGCGGTCCGGCTGGTCGTGGTGGCCGCGGCGAGCGTGGTGGCCGTGATCGCCGGGACGGCGGGGAGATCGACGACGGCGGGATCGAGGAAGCGGTGGTCAAGGTTTATCGCTGTGCCACCGTGGTCAAGGGTGGCCGGAGATTCAGCTTTGCCGCTCTGGTGGTCTGCGGCGATCGTCAGGGCAAGCTGGGCGTCGGCTACGGCAAGGCCAACGAAGTGCCCAGCGCGGTGGACAAGGCCAGCAAGGCCGCCCGCCGGGCCATGGTTCCGGTGAAGCTTGACGGCACGACCATCCCGCATCGGATTCGCTCCAAGTATCGGGCGAGCGAGGTGGTCATGCTGCCGGCCAGCAAGGGAACGGGTATCATCGCCGGGGCTGCAGTCCGGTCGGTGCTCGAGTTGGCGGGCGTGAAGGACGTGCTCACCAAGGTGTACGGCTCGACCAATCCGAAGAATTTGGTCAAGGCCACGTTTGGGGGCCTGCTGGCTCTGCGGGTCAAGGCGGATGTCGCGCGGTTGCGCGAGGTGACGCTGGCTTGAGTGCCGGCATGGTTTTGAGGGGCCGGTGGCGAGTCGGGAGTGATACTGTCATGATGATTACGGACGTGACCTCCAAGGCCGGAGCCAAGCATCGCGCCAAGCGGTTGGGGCGCGGTGTCGGTTCGGGTCGCGGCAAGACTGCGGGGCGCGGCACCAAAGGCGCCGGGGCTCACTCTTCTCACGGGGCCAAGCCCCTGAGCGAGGGTGGCCAGACGCAGCTCTTTCGTCGGTTGCCCAAGCGCGGCTTCAGCAACTTCAGTTTTCGGACCGAGTACCAGGTGGTGAACGTGGGCACCCTCGAGGATCGTTTCGAGGCCAACACCCATGTCACCCCGGACCTGCTCAAGTCGGTCGGGCTCATTCACGACCCCAAGGCACCGGTGAAGATTCTGGGTGATGGTCAGATTGGCAAGAAGCTGCGGGTTGAGGCCACCTGCTTCAGCGCCTCGGCGGTCAAGAAGATTACCGAGGCCGGCGGCCAGACCACGGTGATCGGCAAGTAGGCATTGGCAGAGGAAGCGGCCAGGGAACACCAGTATGTTCAGCACGATCCTCAACATCTTCCGGATTCCCGAGTTGCGGCGCAAGCTGTTATTCACGCTAGGCTTGCTGATGATCTACCGCCTCGGTTTTCACGTGCCCCTGCCAGGTATTGACCAGAGCTCGATGGCCGAAGCCCTCAAGAAGCAGGCTGGCGACCAGGGCGGTTTCGGTCAGCTGGCCGCTGCTTTCGCTCTGTTCACCGGGGGTGATCTGCAGCAGAGTACCGTGTTCGGACTGGGAATCATGCCCTACATCTCCGCTGCGATCATTTTCCAGCTCCTGGCCACGGTTGTTCCGGCGCTGGAGAAACTCCAGCGCGAAGGGGACACCGGGCGCAAGAAGATTCAGGAGTACACCCGCTATTCGACGGTAGGTTTGTGCCTGATCCAGGCGGTCTTCTGGATCAACTACATGCAGGCTCGCGGCTACGTGTACGCGGATTTCGCGGGTGGGCTGCAGTTCTGGCTGATCGGCGTGTTTGGCCTGACCTGCGGGACCATCTTCCTGATGTGGCTCGGTGAGCAGATCGACGAGTACGGCATCGGCAACGGCATCAGCCTCATCATCATGGCCGGCATCATCGCCCGCATTCCGAACGCGGTGATGTACGTCGCGGAGAACACCTCGTTTGGTGGTTCCGCCGGCACGGCCGGCAGTCTGAGCCCGATCAGCATTGCGGTCCTGATTGTCGCGTTCATCTGTGTGGTCGCGGGGACGATCCTGATCACCCAGGCCCAGCGGAGAATTCCGATCCAGCAGGCCAAGCACACGCGTGGCCGCCGGGTTCTTGGCGGGCAGCGTCAGTATTTGCCTCTGCGGGTGAACCACGGCGGCGTGATGCCGATCATTTTTGCCAGCTCGCTGATGATCTTTCCGGGGGTGATCTTCGGATATCTGGCCGACGCGACCAACTGGGCGTTCTTCCGCTTTATGCGGGATTCCCTGCAGCACGACGGCTACATCTACGTGCTCTGCTATATCGCCCTGGTGTACTTCTTCGCGTACTTCTGGACTGCGGTTCAGTTCCAGCCGAAGGAGATGGCCAACAACCTCCGCGACTACGGCAGTTTCATCCCCGGCCTGCGGCCGGGCAAGCGTACCGCCGACTACCTCGAGCGGGTCATGGGTCGCATCACATACGTGGGTGCGGCGTTCCTGTCGATCATTGCCATCATTCCCACCCTGGTGGCCAGTTGGATGCAGATTCCGTACACTGTGTCCTCGTTCCTGGGAGGTACTGGCCTCTTGATCGTGGTCAGCGTTGCCCTGGACATGGTTCAGCGGATCGAGGCCAACCTGGTGATGCGCAACTACAAGGGCTTCCTGAGCAGCGACTGACAGGGAAAGGCGGACTTGGGCATGAACGTGATTCTGTTTGGACCTCCGGGCGCTGGCAAGGGCACCCAAGCCGAGCGGCTGGTTTCGACGTTTGGCTTCGAGCACCTCTCCAGCGGGGATGTGCTCCGGGCGGAGCGCAAGAGCGGGACGGCCCTGGGCGCCAAGGTGGCCGGTTACATGGACTCCGGAGCTTTGGTTCCGGACGACATTATCATCGAGGTGATTCTGGCCCGGGTATTGAAGGCGTCGGCGGAGAAGCGCAGCGTGCTGTTGGACGGTTTCCCGCGGACCCTGGTTCAGGCCCGCAAACTGGATGAGGCTCTGGCCAAAGCCGGAACCGCGGTGGATGTGGTGCTCTCGCTGGTTGTGCCGGACGGGCTGATCGTTGAGCGGATCACCGGGCGGCGCATTTCGCCGAGTGGGAAGGTGTACCACGTGAAGTACAATCCCCCCAAGGTCCCGGGCGTGTGTGACGAGACCGGGGAGAAGCTGGTTCAGCGGCCGGACGACACCGAAGCCGTGGTCAAGCAGCGTCTCGATGCTTACCACGCTCAGACCGAAGTCCTGGAGAGCTACTACTGCGCGAAGGGTGTGCTGAAGCAGGTAGACGGCACCCAGGACATCGAGGTGGTCGCTCGGCAGATGAGCGACTTGGTGCGTGCTTTTGCACGATAGGTGCTCTCGATGAGGGGCATCCTGCGACGATCTGAGACCGCCAAGCTCAAGAGCCGCGAGGAGCTTGAGCTGATGCGAAAGGCGGGAAGGCTGGTCCATGGCGTGCTGGTTCGGATGCGGGAGATGGCCCGACCGGGCCTGACGACTGCGGAACTGAACGCGGAAGCGGATCGGTTGATCGCGGAAGCGGGGGGCGAGCCTCTGTTTCGCGGGCAGCGGATGAAACACGCGCGTTTCCCGTTTCCGGCGGCGTTGTGCACCAGTGTAAACGACGAGGTGGTGCACGGGATTCCGTCGGAGCGGGTGCTGAACGAAGGTGATGTAGTCAGCATTGACTGCGGTGTGCGGTTGGGCGGCTATTGCGGCGATGCGGCGACCACGATCCCGATTGGGAAGGTCTCGGCGGAGGTCGAGCGGTTGTTGAGGGTGACTGAGGAGGCCCTGGACATCGCGATCCACGAGGTCCGGCCGAAGCGATGGTGGAGCGAAGTGGCCAGCCAGATGCAGCGGCACGTGGAGGCCGCGGGTTTCTCGGTGGTCAGGGATTTCGTTGGGCACGGCATCGGCAAGGAGATGCACGAGGAGCCGAAGGTGCCGAACTACGCCGACGCCCGGGAGCGGCGGATGGATTTCATGCTGCTTCCGGGTCTGGTCATTGCGGTTGAGCCCATGGTGAACATGGGAACCGCGTCGGTGGGTTATGCGGACAAGACCGGCTGGCCGGTCGTCACCAAGGACGGGCGGTATGCCGCCCATTTTGAGCACACCCTCGCGGTGACGGACCGGGGGGTGGAGGTGCTCACTGACGGGCATTGAGGTCAGAGGCCGCAGTTGGGAATCGAGCCATGAAAGTCCGAAGCAGCGTTCGTCGTATTTGTGAGAACTGCAAGATTATTCGCCGGCGTGGCGTGGTGCGGGTGATCTGCACGAACCCACGGCACAAGCAGCGGCAGGGATGACAGTGGACAGGTCGCCCGGGATCCGGGGACCGGTGCTAAGAGAGGAGGGTCAACGTGCCGCGTATTGCAGGCGTTGACATACCGAGTGACAAGAGAGTCGAGATCTCGTTGCGTTACATTTACGGGATCGGTCCGACCCTGGCCCGCGCTGTCCTCAAGGAGGCGGGTATCGATCCCGGAGTCCGGGCGAAGAACCTGACCGAGGACGAGGTGGCCCGCATTGCGGGCGTGATCGACCGGAACTACGTGGCCGAGGGCCAGCTCCGTCGCCAGGTGCAGCAGAACATTGCCCGGCTGCGGGACATTGGCTGCTACCGAGGGATGCGGCACCGGCGAGGCCTTCCGGTGCGCGGGCAGCGGACCCGCTCCAATGCCCGGACGCGCAAGGGGCCCAAGAAAACCGTCGCAGGGAAGAAGGGCGTGAAGGAGATGCATCGTGGCTAAAGGTGGCAAGAAGAAAGCTCGCCGGAGCGTATCCCGGGGGATCGCTCACATCAAGGCGACGTTCAACAACACGATGATCACGATTACCGACACGGCGGGCGAAGTGCTGGCCTGGGCGTCGGCCGGAACGGTCGGCTTCAAAGGCACGCGGAAGAGCACGCCGTTCGCCGCCACCCGGGCTGCCGAAGCTGCGGCTCAGGCGGCCAAGAAGTTCGGGCTGAACGAGCTCGAGATCCGCGTCAAGGGGCCCGGTCCCGGTCGCGAGTCGGCCATCACCGCACTCCAGGCGGCGGGCATGCGGATCCAGTCCATTGAGGATGTGACGCCGTTGCCGCACAACGGATGCCGGCCGGCCAAGAAGCGTCGCGTCTAACCCTTGACCGATTTTGGAGGAATCCCCGATGCGAACAAGGTGGCGTGGCCTCGAACTGCCGACGCAGGTCATTCGTGATGAGTCTATCAGCACGGACACCTATGCCCGGCTGCTCATCGAACCGTTCGAGCGCGGTTTTGGCACGACGGTCGGTAACAGCCTGCGCCGGATTCTGCTCTCCAGTCTGGAGGGCGCGGCGGTCACCAAAGTACGGATTGCAGGCGCCAGCCACGAGTTCATGAGCCTCCCGGGTGTGATGGAGGACGTGACTGACATCATTCTGAACATCAAAAACCTCGTTCTTCGAATGGAGAGCGAGGGCGAGAAGACCATGAAGCTGGCCCGCAAGGGACCTGGTGAGGTTTTTGCCCGGGACATTGAGCCGGATGCGAGCATCCAGATCATCAACCAGGGGCAGCTGATCGCCACGCTGACCGAGCCGGTCGAGCTGTCCATCGAGTTCTGGGTCAGTCCGGGCCGCGGGTACCGGACCTCGGAAGAGAACCAGACGGGCAGCGACGAATTGGGCGTTATCGCGGTTGACTCGGTTTTTTCGCCGGTCACCCGGGTGCGCTACAAGACCGAGGAGACCCGCGTGGGTCAGCGGACCAATTACGATCGCCTGATCATGGAGATCTGGACCAAGGGCACGATTCGGCCCGAGGACGCCATGGTCGAGGCGGCCAAGATTCTCCGCAAGCACCTCAATCCGTTCGTTGGCTACCAGGAACTTGGCGACGAGACGGCCGCGGCGGAGGTTCCGGCCGCCGAAGCGGTCGCCGCGACCGCCGTGGACCGCGATCTGCAGGAGCGGCTGTCCATGCCCATCGCTCAGCTGGATTTGTCCGTTCGGGCGGGCAACTGCCTGCAGTCGGCGAAGGTCAGCACGGTAGGTGAGCTGGCCCGCATGACCGAGACCGACCTGTTGAAGGTGAGGAGCTTCGGCCGGACGTCGCTTCGCGAGGTCAAGCGCAAGCTGGCGGACCTGGGCCTGAGCCTGGGAATGACTTTTGGAGCCACCGGTGCGTCGTCGGAGCCGGGGGCGGCGAATGCGGGTGATGCCGCTGGTCAGAACCCGGTGTCTCCCGCGTCGGCCGGCAATCCCGGTGATGGCGGCGACACCGTCCCAGCCGGTGTGAGTTCGAACTAGCGTGGAGTGTTGTCATGAGGCATCTCGTCGCAAGACGAAAACTGAATCGAACGAAGGAGCACCGCCTGGCCCTGCGGCGGAACATGGCCCAGAACCTGTTCGAGCACGGGCAGATCCGCACCACGTTGACCAAGGCCAAGGATGTTCGTCCCTTTGTCGAGCGACTGATTACCCTGGCTCGCAAGGCTCGCACCGGGGCCCCCGCCGCCCGTCTGGCTGCCCGCCAGCGACTGACCTCGCTGCTCGGCGATCGGGCGGTGATTCCGGCCGAGAACCGTGAGGAGTATGGAGGGATGTCGGATGCGGCCCGGCAGCGGGTGATGCGATCCCGCAGCGGGCGGCGGTACCGTCTGGGTGCCGCGCGGGGTGGCCAGAAGTTCACGGCCGTCTCGATCGTCAACCACTTGATTCAGAATGTCGCCTCCGGGTTCGAGGATCGGCCGGGCGGATACACCCGGGTTATTCCCCTTGGCAAGGTGAGCAAGGGGGATAGTGCTCCCCGGGCCGTGCTCCAGCTGGTTGGCCGGGAGGAGTCTCCCGGCACGGTCACCCGTCCGGAAAAAACCGCTCGCCAGCGCCGCACCGAGCGGCGCTATGCAGCGGCCGCCAAAGCGGGTAAAATGAGCCGCAAGCGCGGTTCCGCCGATGCCGAGGCTGCGCCGGCGCAGGCGCCGGAAGCGGGTGCTTCGAGTGAGGCCTCGGGCGGCGACAAGGCGTAGTCCCGGTTCAGGGCCGCTCCCCGAGCCGGATACGCCGGCCGGGTCTCTTTGATGAGTGCCGATCCCAACTGCATATTCTGCAAGATCGTCGCAGGGCAGATCCCTGCATTGCGGGTGTTCGAGGATGATGGCACGCTTGCCTTCTTGGATATCGGTCCCCTGGCTGAGGGGCACATGCTCGTCGTCCCCAAGGAGCATTACGCCCGTGTCGAGGACATGCCGCCCGACAGGATGGCCGCGCTGGCCAGGCACTTTCCCCGGTTTGTGCGTGCGGTGACGAGGGTCACGTCCGCCGAAGGCTGCAATCTGCTTCTCAACAACGAGCGTGTGGCCGGGCAAGAGGTGCCCCATGTTCACTGGCACGTGATTCCCCGCAGCGCGGCCGACGGCCTGGGGTTTCGGTGGAAACCAACCAAGTACGCGACCGGTCGCGGCGAGGTCGTGCAGCAGTTGGTCAAGGATGCCCTGTTATGATTGAGCGGCTGCTTGAGAGCGAAACGGTGGTCAGCGCTTTTCTCTTCGCCTACCTGGTTATTCTCCTGGTGGTGTGCGTGTACGGCATGCATCGTTACCAGCTGGTGCATCTCTACTACAAGTATCGCCGCAACACGCCGAAGGCTCGGGCCTGTTTTCTGACGCTTCCCCGAGTCACCATTCAGCTCCCGATGTTCAACGAGAACGTGGTTGCCCGGCGGATCATTGATCACACCTGCCGGATCGACTATCCCAGGGATCGGCTCCAGATTCAGGTGCTTGACGATTCAACCGACGAGACGGTGGAGATCGCCCGGGCTGCTGTGGAATACTGGCGCGGACGTGGTGTCGACATTGACTACGTGCACCGCGCCAACCGGGAAGGCTTCAAGGCCGGGGCCCTGACCCACGGCATGAAGACCGCCACCGGAGAGTTCATTCTCATCTTCGATGCGGACTTCATTCCGCCGCCCGAGATCATCCGCGAGACCATCCACTACTTCACGGATCCGCGTGTCGGCATGGTCCAGGCCCGCTGGGAGCACCTGAATCGTGAGCAGTCGCTACTGACCAAGGGACAGGCCATTCTCCTCGATGGTCACTTCGTGATTGAGCACGCGGCCCGGAACCGTTCTGGCCGGTTCATGAGTTTCAACGGCACTGCCGGCCTGTGGCGCCGAACGTGCATCGAGGACGCCGGTGGCTGGCAGCATGACACTCTGACCGAGGACCTCGACTTGTCTTACCGGGCCCAGATGAAAGGCTGGAAGTTCCAATTCCTGCCCGATCTGACCTCCCCTGCCGAACTGCCCCCGGACATGGAAGCCTTCAAGCAGCAGCAGTACCGCTGGGCCAAGGGTGGCGCCCAGACTTGCCGGAAGCTGCTCCCGATGATCCTCCGTTCCCGGCTGCCCAAGCGAATCAAACTCGAGGCGTTCTTCCACCTGACTTCCTGCACTGTCTACGTGTACGTGGTCATTCTGACTCTCATGCTCTACCCGGTGGTGTACCTCAAGCTGCACGTGTTCGAGGAGGGCTGGGGCCGATACCTGTTTGATGCGTCCGTGCTGCTCCTGGCTACATGCGGGGCGAGCACCTTCTACATTGCCAGCCAGCGGGCTCAGTTCAAGACGTGGTCGGAGAGCCTCAAATACATACCCTTCCTGATGTCGCTGGGGATCGGTATCTCGCTGAACAACGCCCGGGCGGTCTTTGCCGGCTTCTTCGGCAAGCCGGGAGAGTTCGTTCGAACGCCGAAGTTCGGGGTGACCGCCGGTGACGGCAAGTTCCAGCAGCAGGCCCAGGTTGCCCGACGGAAGGGCCGCAAGATCCGCATCCAGCCCTTCGTCGAACTGGCGATCGGCCTCTACCTGCTCGCCTGCCTCGGGCTGTGCCTTTCGAACCACCGCATCACCATCGGTGTCCCGTTCATCTGTCTGTTCATGGTGGGATACCTGTATGTTCCACTCACGACCTGGTTCGGTCACCGGCTGGGCAAGCACATACTCGGCGATGGGACCGTGATCGCTCCAGGGGCTTCGGCGCATTCCCGCGGGGTCCAGGTGGAGAGCGACCCTTTGAAGAGATCGGCGTAGCGAGGGCGGCCTCGTCGGCAGGGCTTTCCCCTTTCGTCCTCCCGATCCTCGAAGGCTACCGGGTGTTCCTTTTCCCATCCGGATGGTCCTTGTCCAGCCGGAAATCCGCGTCAGTGAAGTCTGTCCGCTCCCTGACATCCGTGTATCGGTACCGGGCGTCGAGTGTCCCGTCTTTGAGCCAGAGATCCGTGCCGGACGGCAGCAGGGTCTCGGCATCGATGTAGAAGTCCTGGCGGGTGTACTGGTAGCCTGGCATCGGCGGGCGCTGAACCACCAGATGGTGGGCCGGGCGGTGCATGGGATCGAGATCGACCACCCCCTCATACTTGATGGTCATGACCTTGGCCGTCTTCGGGTCGTCGAACGCATCGAGCGATCGGCTGGTAACCTGGGCCAGGCCGAACGAGGTGATCGGGTTTTTCGCCTTGCCGATCCTGGTCGGAAGATCTGCATCCAGGATGCGGACCTGCGGCGGCATGAACAGCAATCCATGCCGTTCGCGGATGAGCAGTTTCCCGTCGTTTTGCCCGGCCACATACACGGATTCGAAGAACGGCATCCTCTCGTCGTCCCACTCGAACTTGACGCTGAAGGGTGTCTTGCGGAATCGGGCCCGGATTATCTCCATGTCGGTGAGTTGCGGCACAACTCCCAGCCGTTCCTGGCGATAGAAGGTGAGCTGATACTGTTCCATTGCGTCGCAGCGGGTCTTCAACCTGCGCAGGCAGGCCACGGGATCGGCCGCGATTCGTTGCCCTTCACGAGCGTACTGTTCCTGCGGTGTTTCGACACGACTCTCGATCTTCGCGCCGGGTGCACCGCAGCCGCCGAGGATGGTCATGATGGCGATGGCGGCCGCCGTGAGGACTTGGCCGGTTGCGGCACGATGCCACAGGCCGGCCGGTCCAGAGTGTGGTGATCGGTTTGGGGCGGAGGGCTCACTTCTCAAGGTTCATCTCCCGTTTTCAGTAATCATGCGTTACCGTCCGGTGGTGCCGGACGATCACATCGTCGTCGTGGCTATGATCCCACAGGTACTCATCCACCAACCAGCAGGGCAGGTCCGCTCGCCGCATCCGGCGCAAGGCCTCGACCATGAGATCAACCGCTCGGACGGTTCCCGCCCGCAGTTCGATTTCTTCCGGGCTTCCGGATTCGATCAGTTGTTCGGACTCGATCCTCGCCTCGAACTCGCCCGCCAGGACCATGACGCCTAAGTGGCGAAGAGTCTGGGGCAGCCGGTAATCGGCGAACGCGGTCAAGCCCGCCAGATTGGTGATCGGTGTGGTCTGGTTCTCCTCGAAGCCGGCGGCCAGATCCGATGCGAAAATCTGGGCCCGCTTCAGGATCGGGATCTGTCGGCCCTTGTAGCCGTGGACATCACGGAAACTCGGAAACGCCTCGCTCACGGCCCCCGCGACACGGACGGCATCGAACCTCGCTTGCTCGGCCAAGTGGATGGCCTCGCCGTCGAACCGGTTCAGCAGTACGCGGCCGGTTTCGTTCAAGATCCTCATCCGCTCCTCGAGCAGGGGAATGTGACTGTCGCCGGCGAACACGGCCTCGCAGTCTGTCGCAGTGGCCGAGGCCCATCGTTCGGCGGTCAGCCAGCCCGGGTGACACGCCACTGCTCGTCGCAGTGCGGCGACCAGTGCGAAGTACCGCTGCCAGCGTCGGCCTTCGTACTCGACCGTCCAGAGCGGGCCGGCCTGCGACCAGAAGTAGAAGTTGAGGCAGTCGATGAGCAGAATCCAGCGGGCGACGTCTGCCGGCCGGCCCAGAAAGCGCAGCGCTGCGGGGCGAGGCGCAGGCCGGATCTCGTCCAGTGACACCTGCTTGGCCCACCGCTCGATGGCCCCGGCGTCGATCTGAACACAGTCTGCCCGCTCGATCACCCACCGGCAAGCGCCGCGGACGTCGAACCGTGCGGCGCCCACAAGAGCCTCGTCGCCGGCAAAGCCGTCACTCATCGCTCATTACCCGTCACGTTGGAGCTACGCTTCCCTCTCCACTGCCGTCGCGATTGCCTTGATCTCCTTCATGATTCTCGCGAAGGTCTGCAGGGTCACCGATTGTCCTCCATCGGTCATGGCGTGCTCGGGATCGTGGTGTACCTCGATCAGCAGTCCATCCGCGCCCGCCGCCACCGATGCCCGGCACATGGCCGGCACCATATAGGCGTGGCCGGTTCCTTGCGACGGATCGATGACGATGGGCAAGTGCGATTCGCGCTTGACCGCCGGGATGATGGCCAGGGTGAGGGTGTTGCGCACGTATTGCTCGTGTGTGCGGATGCCGCGCTCGCACAGAATGACCCGTTGATTGCCCGCATCCATGATGTACTCGGCGGCCAGGAGGAACTCCTCCAGGGTGGCGATCCATCCTCGCTTGAGCAGTACCGGTTTGCCGGTCTTGCCCACCGCGGTCAGCAGGTTGAAGTTGTGCATGTTCCGTGTGCCAATCTGGAGCACGTCGGCGTACTCGCAGACCAGATCTACCTGGTCGATGCTCATGACCTCGGTGACCACGGCCAGGCCGGTCTGCTCGCGGGCCTCGGCCAGGTACTTCAGGCCCTTCTCGCCCAAACCCTGGAACTGGTAGGGGCTGGTTCGTGGCTTGAAGGCTCCGCCGCGCAGTCCGGTTGCGCCCGCATCCTTCACCGCATGGGCGATTTCCAGCAGCATGGAGCGGTCCTCGACGCTGCACGGGCCGGCCATCACGCAGACTCTCCTCCCGCCGACGGATGCCCCGAGCCGCCCGCCGAGCGGAATGACCGTTGGCTCCGGCTTGGCTACCCGACTGGCGACTTTGTAGGGGGCCAGAATCGGCACGACCCGATCGACCCCCGGGCAGCTCTCCAGCACGCTGCGGTCCTTGAGGCGGTCGTCGCCGATCACCGCGACGACTGTCCGTTCCGTCCCGACGATGACGTGATCGATCAGGCTCATCTCGCGGATCAAGTGGCAGACGTGGTCCACGTTTTCCCTCGGACATCCTTCCTGCATAACGACGATCATGGCTGAGACTCCCTTCCGGCCCATCTCGATAGGCGGACAGGCTTCCAGCCTGTCGGTTGACCGGCAAGATACCGGTCCCCCACCTACCAGGGTAGGCCCACATGGTCATTCGCCCGCGCGTGGCGCAGGGCGCGAGGTTCTTTCTCGATATGATACGCTGATTGTCCTTCCGTTACAGGTTCTCTGAGTGTATGACGCCGTGAGGGTGCCGTCGAAGGGCCGCCCAGCAGCCGAACGACGGCTAGCGAAACAGGAACGTGCATCGGCCGATTTGTTGGCGTCGGCGCTTGAGCATATCAGGATTTCCCCAGCACTTCGCGCCCACCGAGGTAGGGTCGCAGGGCCTTGGGCAGACGGATGGTTCCGTCTTCGTTCTGGTGATTCTCGACTACCGCGATCAGGACCCGGGGGCTGGCGATGACCGTGTTGTTCAGCGTGTGGCAGAACTTGAGGTTTCGGTCCTTGTCGCGATATCGCAGCTTGAGCCGTCGGGCCTGGAACTCATAGAAGCGCGAGGCCGAGTGGGTCTCGCCGTAGTTGCCGCGTGAGGGCATCCACGTTTCGATGTCGAATTTCTGCACCTGTCCCTGCCCGAGGTCGCCGCTGCACACGTTGACCACCCGGTAGGGCAGTTCCAGCTTGGCCAGGACGTCCTCGGCGTTCTGGAGGATCTCCGCGTGGTGCTGGATCGAGGTCTGCTCGTCGTTCCGGCAAATGATGACCTGCTCGACCTTGTCAAACGTGTGGATTCGGTACAGTCCATAAGTGTCTTTGCCGGCCGCTCCAGCCTCGCGGCGGAAGCACGAGCTCAACGCGAAGTATTTCTTGGGGAGTTCCTCGTCGTCGAGAATCTCGTCGCAGTGATAGGCGGTCAACGGCACCTCGGCCGTGCCCACCAGGCTCATCTGGTCGCGCTCGCAGCGGTAGGCCTGCTCCTCACCACCCGGGAAGTAACCGGTGCCGACCATCATGGCGTCCCGGACGAGGACGGGCACGCCGAGCTGAACGAAGCCACGCTCGTTCATCAGGTCCACGGCGAGCTGCAGCACCGCTCGGTGCAAGGCCACGCCTAGCCCGCGGAGCACGTAGTTGCGGGCACCGGCCAGCTTGACCCCGCGTTCGACATCGAGCATCCCCAAGTCGGTCAGCAGGGTAACGTGGTCTTTGAGCTTGAAGCCGGGCTGCGGCACCTGGCCGACCCGGCGGATCTCGACGTTCTGGGTATCGTCCTGTCCGACGGGGACCTCGGGGGCGGGAGGCTGGGGGATGGTCAGCAGCAGGGTATCGAACCGGTCGCTGACCTCCTTGAACTCGGCTTCGAGGTCCTTGGTCTTGTTCTTGAGGCCGGCCATCTGGTCGACGAGCTTCTGGGCCTCGGCATTGAGCTGATCGACGGACCGGCCGGCGGCCACCGCGTGCTGATACCACTTGCTCTTGGGGTTGCGGTAGAGGGCGATTTGGCTGCCGGTTTCGTTCTGCTGGTGTTTTAGTTCGTCAAGCTTGACTTGCAGTGCGCGTCGACGATCGTCTAGAGTGCAGAACGCGTCGATATCACAGTTCATCCGTTTGAGCTTGACGGCGTTCTTGAACCGTTCGGGGTCCTGGCGGATGAGTTTCGGGTCGATCATGCAGCAAGGTCCGCTCTATGCAAAGGGGATGAGTCACTCACGAACGCGCCCGGGGGGACTCGAACCTCCAACCCTCTGGTCCGAAGCCAGATGCTCTGTCCAATTGAGCTACGGGCGCCTGCCCGGTGTCCGGCCTGATCAAGTCCCGGTGTAGGGCAGCAGGGCGAGGAACCGGGCTCGTTTGATGGCCCGGCGCAGATCGCGCTGCTCGCGGGCACTGGTGCCGGCCCGCTTGCGGGACATGGTCTTGCTGCTGGCGGTCATGAACTTGCGGAGCAGTTCGACCTCCTTGTAGTCGATAATCGGGCCTTTCCAGCCTTCGCCGCCCCGGTCCGCGAAGCGGCGTTTTTCTTGCCGGCGGCCGCCGGACTTCTTCTGTGAATCGTTAGCCATTCGCACGTTTCTCCTGAACCTGTTGCATGATCCGCTTGAACTCCGCCTCATCGACGACCTCGGACTCATCGATCAACATGATCGGAATCCCTTCCCGGATCGGGTACCGCCGCCGGGTGGCCGGGTCGGTGCTGTACAGCCATTCACCCACCTGTTCCAGCCGGGCGTGGCTTTCCGGACAAACGAGGATCTCCATGAGCTCTGGGTCAAGCGTCTGGGCCATAGGTTTCCTGTCCCCGTCTCAGGGTCCGCATGAAGGACAGACTACCCCCGGGGGCCGGTTCGCGGCCCTTGCCGGGAATCCCATAGGGTACCTTCAGAGGGCGGGGGCGTCAAGGCGGCGCCTGGCACGTGCGCGGCCGGTTGACGCGAGACCCTGGATCATCGGATCGCGTGGAGCATCGCTGAAAGCGCCGTTTTGGCCGATCCTTTGGCTGGGACCTATCATTGTGCGATGGCGGATGCCCCGAAAGTGGCCGTGTATGTGGCGTGAGATCATGCAGCTTGACGGCCGTTTGTCCGCCCAGTAGCGGGACCGACGCGGATGAGCCATAAACCAATCACACTCAAGGAGTTGCGCGGCAGCGGGTGGGAATCCAAGTCGGTCAAGGGGGAATTGCACGACAATTTTCTGCGTATGCTGCGCGAGGGTGACGAGCTGTTTCCCGGCATTGTGGGATACGAAGACACGGTGATCCCGGAGATCAACATCGGCTTGCTCGCTGGGCACGACATGCTTTTTCTGGGCGAGAAGGGCCAGGCGAAGAGCCGGCTCATGCGGTTGCTGGTTCGATTCCTTGACCCGGAGCTACCCTATCTGGACATTCCCGACTGCCCGGTTCACGAGGATCCGCTCAAGCCGGTCACTGCGGTCGGCAGACGATTACTGGCTGAGCACGCCGAGAACGAGGTGCCGATCGCGTGGTGGCCGCGGGAGCAGCGATACGCCGAACGGCTCAGCCCGGGCACGAAGTTCGCCGACATCATCGGCGAGATCGATCCCGCCAAGCTGGCCGCGGGGACCAGCCTGTCGGCCGAGGAAGCCCTGCACTTCGGCCTCATCCCGCGTATGCACCGTGGGATCTTCGCGATGAACGAGCTGCCCGAGCTCGACGAGCTGGTGCAGGTCGGCCTGTTCAACATCCTGGAAGAGCGGGACGTGCAGATTCGTGGTTTTCCAGTCAAGTTCGATATCGATGTGCTGATCCTGTTCTCCGCGAATCCAGCGACGTACAACCGCAGCGGCAAGGTCATTCCGCAGCTCAAGGATCGGATTGGTACGGTCATTCATACCCACTATCCGCGGCAGCGCGAAGCGGGCATCCGGATCATGGAGCAGGAAGCGGGTATCAGCCTGGACGGCGAGTTCCCGGTGCAGGTTCCGCCGTTCATGAAGGAGATCGTCGAGCAGATGAGCATCTGCGCCCGGCGATCCAAGTACGTGGATCAGCAGTCGGGGGTCAGTGCCCGGCTGAGTATTGCCAACTACCGCACGATGGTCGCCAGCGCCCGCCAACGGGCGGTGCGGCTCGGGGAGCGGCCGGCCGTCCCTCGGATTTCCGATCTCGCCCATCTCCAGGCCTCGTCGCTCGGCAAGCTTGAACTGGACATGATGGGTTCACAGCAGATGTCTGAGCGGCAGGTGCTGGACGCCATCCTGGCCGAGGCGATCCGCACGGTGTTCGATGAATATGTCGATCGGCATGGACTGGAGGAGATCACCGGTGTGTTCTCCAAGGGAGTGAAGATCGAGGTGGGCGACATGTTGCCGTCGTCGCACTATGCCGAACGGGTGCAGCGGATACCGAAGATCTGGGAGAAGGCCTTTGAGGTGAACCCGGCGGACAGCCCCGCGGTGCGGGCTTCGTGCGTCGAGTTTGTGCTCGCCGGGCTCCACGCCAAGGACCAGATTTCCCGCAGCCAGCGTCATGGCAGGATCACCTATGAGTTCTGACCAACCACCGAGCCCGGCCGACCGGCAACGTCTCGGTGGAATCATCCACACCTACCAGAAGTATGACCCGAAAAACTTCCCGAGCCCGACCGCGCCGATGCCGGACGTGGTCGCCCCGGCGTTTGACCACCTGCTGGCGTATGGCAGCCTGCGGGAGCTGACCGAAGAAGAATTGGCCCGGGCGGTCCGGATCGATCCCAGCCAGATTGCCTTGCTGGGGCCGAGCCTTGGATCGCTCATTACCATGCTGCTGGAGCGGAAGCGCAAGATCCTCACGACGTATGAAACCGACACGGTTCAGGAGGAGATCCGCCGGCGCTGGCAAGAGGAATACCGGCGCGTCGGCGCACCCAAATGGCTGGCCGAGTCGTTTCGCTGCGCTGCTCGCGGCGAGCAGCTTTACGACCTCGAGCGGCTCTGGTATCGAGTCGAGCGCCGATCGCCGGAGCTTGCCGGCCGGCTGGTCTCGCTCATGGAGTTGCTCGGGGAGAAGTACCAGGTGGACGAACTGGCGGCCAAGTACGAGTTCACCGGCCTGACCTCGATGGACATCCCCAAAGCCCTGGCGGTCAAGGAGGAGCTGGAGAGGATTGACCGGCTTTTGGAACAGCTCAAGAAGGCGTCGGAGACCGGGCAGATCGGGATCATCGACATGCAGGGCCTGTCGGAGTTCGCCGAGCCGGGCGACATCGAGCGGCTGAATGCCCTGCAGCAGTACCTTCAGGACTACCTCCGCGAACTGGCGGAACGACAAGGGCTCGAGAGGACGAGAGGCGGCTACCGCCTGACCCCGAGGGCTTTCCGTCTATTCCAATCGCGGCTCCTGCGGGAGATCTTCAGCGATCTGCAGGCCGCCCGATCCGGCAGGCACACCGGCCCGATCCTCGGCGAGGGGGCCATCGAGACCCAGCAGACCAAGGCCTACGAGTTCGGCGACTCGCTGACGCACATGGACATTCCCGCTTCGATGGTCAATGCCATGATCCGCGACGGTCCGAGCGTTCCGGTGCGAATGAGGCCGGAGGACATCGAGATTCACAGGACCCGAAACAACCCGAAATGTGCCACTGCCGTGTTGATCGACATGAGCGGCTCGATGCGTTACGGCGGCCAGTACATCAATGCCAAGCGCATGGGCCTGGCCCTACACGGGCTGATCTGCAACGAGTATCCAGGCGACTTCCTGCAGTTCATCGAGATGTACACGTTCGCGAAGCCGCGGCACATCTCCGAGTTACCCGGCCTGATGCCCATGCCGGTGACCCTGAACGAGCCTTCCGTCGCCCTGAAGGCGGACATGAGCCGCACGGATCTCACTGAGTTCGACATTCCGCCGCACTTCACCAACATCCAGCACGGCCTACAGCTTGCGCGGCAGTTTCTCACCGTGCAGGATACGCCGAACCGCCAGATCATCCTGCTGACCGACGGCCTGCCCACCGCTCACTTCGAAGGCAGGTTCCTTTACCTGCTTTATCCGCCGCATCCACTCACGGAAGAGGCCACGCTGCGCGAGGCCCGGCTATGCGCCCGCCAGGGTATCACCATCAACATCTTTCTGTTGCCCAACTGGTCCCAGTCCAGCGAAGACATTCAGTTCGCCCATCGAGTGGCCGAATCCACCCGCGGACGGGTCTTCTTCACCGGCGGCCGCGACCTGGACCGGTACGTGGTCTGGGATTACATCCGCCGTCGCCGGCTGCTCATTGCCTAGGTTGAACGCCGAGCAGTCTGGTACGACGCAGGGGGGAAAGTATGGCTGGGCAGGGGCGTATGGTGAGCGTAAATGCGGAAGAGCCGCGGGGCAGGTATGATATAAGCGGTTACCGGCGTGGATGGCCCGAGGTTGATTTCGGGGCGCGGCTGCCGGCACGATCGGGAGGACGCCATGGGGAGACTGCCGGCTGTTGCCCTGGTTCTGGTTTGTACTGTCGCCGAGGTGCGGACTGAGGCGGTACAGACGGTTCGGTTGATGCTGCCGTCGCAGGCGGACGCGGCGGTGGAGAACATCGGGCGGATCCTGGCTCGCCAGATCGAGCGTCGGTGTTCGGCGAAGACGGTGACCAAGGGTGAGGCGCCGCTGGTGCTGGAACTGGCCATCGAGCCGGGTATCGGGCCAGAGGGCTACCGCATTGCCGATGGCGGCGCCGGGCAGATCCGCATCAGCGGCAACGAGGCTCGCGGGTTGCTCTACGGGGTAGGTCGGTTCCTGCACAGCTGCGCGTACGATGAGCGGGGATTCACGGCCGGCGCCTGGCGCGGCGTCTCTTCGCCCAAGATGCCGGTTCGGGGGATCTACTTCGCGACTCACTTTCAGAACTACTACCAGGCCGCTCCGATCGAGGAGGTCGCCCGGTACGTGGAAGAGCTTTCGCTGTGGGGCGTGAACAACTTCCTGGTCTGGTTCGGCATGGAGGAGTTCACCGGAATCAACGATCCCAAGGCCCAGGCGATGATTGCCCGGTTGCGTGCCGTGTTGCAGGTGGTCAAGGATCTGGGGCTGGATGTGAGCCTGGGCTGCATCTGCAACGACGGGTATGCGAATGGCCCGGCCGACCTGCGAGCGGACGACAGCACGGTCGGGCACGCGGGATACCACACCCACAGGGGCAACCGTATCTACAATCTCGGCAATGAGTTATGCCCCAGCAAGCCGGGGGTTCCGGAGATGGAGCTGGGCTTCTGCAAGGAGCGGTTTGACGCGTTCAGGGGTATTGGCATCGACTACTGGTTCATCACCCCGTACGACAACGGGGGGTGTACCTGTGCGCAGTGTGCCCCCTGGGGGGCCAACGGGTATCTGCGCATGGCCGAGATGCTGGCCAGGGCCTATCGCCGCGACTATGGCAAGGGGAAGGTGGTGCTGGGGACCTGGTATTTCGATCGCTGGGCGGATGGCGAGTGGGAGGGGATGACGGCCAAGTTCAAGGCGAAGAAGCCGGACTGGGTGGACTACATCCTGGCCGACAACTTCGAGGAGTATCCGCGCTATCCGCTGGAGAAAGGCGTGCCAGGCGACTTCCCGCTTCTGAACTTCCCGGACATCAGCATGTACGGGCAGGATCCGTGGGGTGGGTATGGGGCCAATCCGCATCCTGAGCGGCTCCAGAAGCGATGGGATGAGACCCGGGCCAAGCTGTCCGGAGGGGTTCCGTACTCCGAGGGTATCTACGAGGATCTCAACAAGGTGATCTGCGTCCAGTTGTATTGGTCGCCCGAGCGGCCAGCCATCGAGACGGTCCGGGACTATGCCGCGTATGAATTCTCGCCTGCGGCGGCCGATGATATTGCCGACGTGGTCAAGATCTTCGAGGCCAATCACGTGCGGGCCGGGATTGGCGAGAGTGCGGTCAAGGCCTACGAGCTGACGGAGCGGATCGAGGCTCGGATGACGCCGGAGGCTCGCAGAGCCTGGCGGTGGCGACTGTTCCGCATTCGGGCGGCGATCGACCAGGAGCTTTACAGAAACAGTAAGGGGCAGGGGCGAGACGAGGTGTTCCGCAAGGCATACGAGGAACTCGTCGAGATCTCCCACGCCAGGAATGCCTGGCCGATGTTGCGCCCGGTGTTGATTTCGGCGGTGAGGGCGAAGTGACCGCCGGTTTTCCTGGCCAGCCCTCTGATCGACACGGACCCGCCTCTGCATCGCGATGCCGGATACGCGCTGACCGATCCGACCAAGGTATCCGTGTTTGTCGACGACATGCCCAAGTGGAATGTTACCACCTCGAAGAGCTACACGGGCAGCCCGAGGTCTATCCGCCGCGAAGCGATCAGGGAGGGCCACCGCACGGGCCTGAGCGTGACAGCGCATCTCGGGGCCTACTCGGCTCCGGACGCGGTGCCCGACGGCATTGACGGGCTGGAGCACATCTGGTCTCTTTTCAACGACGTTATTCCGGCTGAGGTGGTCGGGCAGCCGGGCCACCGGGCCAATCTCGACCTGCACAACCCGACGGCTCAGGACCTGAACGCGGCCTTGGCCGGACGAAAGGCCAACGTCACGCCGACGCTGGTCGTGTTCCGCAACATCACCTGGAACCTCGCAGGCATGTGCCGTCTCTTCCGGACAGCCCGTCGTTTCACGGCCGTCGCCTTACAGCCGGTGTGCCGTTCAGCGTAAATACCTCTTTGTAACATCCAAAACTTCTTTGTTTTCCTGTGGAGCGCTACGGGGCCACACGGTAGAGATGTGCCTCGTAGCCGTTGAACGTGTCGGTCCAGCGTCCGTCGGCGGCGTCGAGCGTACGCTTTTCGCCCAGGACGGTCACGGTCATCTTTCGGTCCTCGGTGCCCAGCGTGAACGTCCCGGTGGTCTGGCCGTCTCGCATCGCAATGGCGAACACGTACGTGGCCCCTGCGGAGCGCTTGTTGAGCAGACGAATCGGGACCTCGGGATTCGAACTGACGACGGTTGCCAAGCCGGGCTGCGTCGGGCTGTTGAGTACTGGGGCCAGCTGCTGAATCTGACGATTGAGCCGGCCCACCGACTCACGCACATCGGGGTATGCCAGGATCCCGGCCTCAATGAACTTGGGCTTGAACTCGTGAGCGAAGTAGAGCACACCTTTCGCTCCGTGGATCAGAGCCATCCACACGATTGAGCGAATCTGTTCCGGCGTGGGCCGGGTGTCCGGATCGCCGATGTGCGTGGTTTCGATGCAGGCCCACACCGGTTTGCGGTCCTGCGACCATTTACGCAGCCGTTCAACTCCCTGACCGACGTACCACAGGTTGCCGCGCACCTCCCTGCGATTGTGCGTCACCGGGTAAATGTCGAACGACAGGATGTCGGCGCCTTTGACGTACTCGGTATAGTCCTCGGGGTGCCGCGTTCGCACGCCTCGGCCGTACCAGTCGTCCCAGGCAACCCCCTGGCCCAGATTGAGGACCACGGGCCGCGTCGGATCGAGCTTGCGGATCCGCCGGTAGTCATCGAGGATCTTCTCCGGCAAAACGGGTGGGTCGTACCCAGCGCCGGATGGTTTCTCCTGGGCGTTGTCCGGTTCGTCGCCGTGCATCCACCCCACGATGATGCGTCGTTCCAGGTGTTTCCTGGCGAACTCGTTCTGTTCGCAGATGACCGGCATTGCGGCTTTTTCCAGTTCCTGCAGTTGCTGCTCCGTGGGTCCTTTCCACAACCCGCAGAAGAGATTGATGCCGATCGCCTTGTACTTGGCCGCGTTCGCCGGTGCCTGCAACCAGACCGCAATGGGGAAGAAATCGGGCCGCTCCGGCCAGCCCCGCTCGAATCGGGCCGCCGGCTGTGTCGGGGTTTTGGTCGCAGGCTCGGAGTTGTCCGCCTCCGGTGCTGGTCGTTGCCCGGGGCTCTGACCCTGGCTCGGATTGCACCAGGTGAGGGCGATTCCAGCAAGCAGAGTGACGCACGCGATGTGTCGGCAGCCACGTGTCATGGCGAGACTCTCCATTCTCCCAGTCTGGATCCGGCAGGGAACCCAAAGGGACGATACACCTCGCAGGTCAGGTCGCGCGAGCATTGTCAGTCTTGTGCCGCACTCGTGCAAGTGCTCGAAATCCTCGCGACAATCCACCGGCGTATGCTTGTGCCTGTAGCCGCGAAGTACTATGCTACGCCTCAGAGGTGATCTGACCGATACCGCTTGTGCGATGCCCGGCTGTGGGTGTCAATCGGGCTGCGTGACGGGGATCAGTCATGGATCGGGTATCTCACGAGGACAGTGGTTCGACGCTCCGACACCTGGTCGACGTGGTGAAGGGACCTGACCGGCGAGGGGATTGCGGACAGGCGGTTCCCGTCAAGGTGGCGGAGGAGCGGGTCAAGTGCATCAACTGCGGGTATATCCAGGAGGGCCAGCGGGTCGATCGATGCCCGGAGTGCGGCTTGCTCTGGGCGTCACTGCTCCATGACCCCACCTGCTGGAGCTTCCAGCCGAACAGCCGCCACCTGTTGCTGACCGCCCTGGATGTCTGGCGGTGGGATCGTCGCACGCGGGTGAGGACGGCGCTGGTTCCGATCACGCCGGAGTCGGCACGGTTCGCGAGTCTTTGTGCCTTGGTCTCCGCAGTCATCCTGGCGATCGTCTTTACGGTGGTTCTGAATGGCGGTTCAAGCTCCGGAGAGCCACCGATTGCGCTGTTTGCCGCGGAGATTCTGTTGGGCAGCGTCCTTGGTTACGGACTGCTCCGGGTGGTGATCTGGGCGATGCGCCTGACTTTGCAGGGCACTTGGCGCCGCGGACTGTGTTTCGTGCCAGCGTCGATTCACTATTCGGCGGCCTGGTGGTTGCCGATCGCCCTGTTCATGCTGCTGTTCGCTGCGTTCTTTGCGGCAGATCCCCGATGGGATGATCGAGCCGTGGTGATGTCGTTGGCGGCTTTGTTTGGAGTAGTCGCCTGGGCATCTTGGCTGTGGAGCAGCGTGGGCGAGAGTGGACACGTATCTTTCCCAGGCTTGCGGATTGCGGCCCTGGTGATTGTCTTCTTCATCGCCGCATACCAGATGACCGCCTGTCTGTGGGCGCTGCAGCAAGTGAATTCTGCCACAGCCTTCGTCCGGGTTGTCACGAAGCCGGGCGGTCCGAATGCCCTGGGCCAGACGGCGCTCAGCACGCCGGCCGTTGTCCCCCGGACCTATGCCCTGGTGGTGGACTGCATTTCCGGGGGCGACGAGCAGCTTGTTCTTTCAATCGTCAGCCGGCTCGGTGCTTCTTCCCAGACATCGGTGGTGTTGACCGGGCAAGGGGCCACGGTGGGGGCCATAGAACAAGCCTTTGAGCAACTGGGCAGCAGGATCCGCAAAGGGGATCGCTTCATCGTCTACCTCAACGCGATGCAAGTGGAAGGCGGAAGGGGGGCCATCCAGGTCGCCAATGGCCGGTTGGCTGTTCAGAAGCTCAGGTACTGGATCTCGACGACTCAGACAAACCGGACTTTCGTGATCTTTGACTGTCCCTCCGGCGAGGGGTTGATCGAGGGGCTTCGGGGGCCCTGCAGCGCGGTGGTGCTGGCCTCGAGGGACTATCGGAGCGCCGCGTTTCGTTCAGGCTTGACACCGTTCTGGCAGGCCATGACGGACCCTGAAGCCGACTGGAACGTCGACGGCCGAATCACGATCAAGGAGGCGGACCTTCATTCGCGCGAGAAGCTGGACAGGAGGCCGGGCCGACGCATGGTGTCGAGGCGTTTGCCCGCGGCATACAACGGAGGGCCTGAGGCGATCGGCATGTTGCCACCCAAGCTTGAAACGCTGGGCGACGTTGATGCGGACGACTTCTATGTCCAACCTTCACCGTCTCCATCGAGGGCGTCCCAACCTTCGTCATGACATGAAGAACTCCGGCCGTCCTGTCCTTGATGCGGTCTCTGCCGGCTCGGCCAGCGTACGCAGGCTGCTCGGCGGGTGCGGCTCCTGGTCTGCCAAGGGGGGCATCGGTGGAGCATGCGTGTCGCAAAGAAAGAATTGAATTACGCAAAAGCGCCATGGAGTCCGCAAAGGAGATCGGGTACACTGAATGAGTGGCCGGTGCTGAGGGTGCCGCCGGGGAGCGAGAGGGGGCTGAGAGGCTCGGACTACGGCCGGTCGAGCGGTCTATGGCCTTGCCCAAGGATGGGTGTAGAAGCGCTCGGCGTGGTGGGGAGCGCAGAGGACGGCCGCTGCAGTCCCCAATGAACCGGTTGATGGTACAAGGCCGATTCGGATCGCGACGTTCTGCAGGCTGATCCGCGGACCGAGCTTTCGATCCGCACGCCAAGCCGGGCGATGGACACCTCGCCATCGCTCGGCTTCCTTGTTGGAGTGGTTGGGCACTACCTCCCGTGGTCCGCGCCGGGCACCGCGTTCCTGCAGGACGATCTGCGATTCCCCTGACAGCCGAGCAGGAGGTCGCCACCAGTAGGTGGTGCGTCAAGCGGCTTTTGCGTGCGGTGAAGCCTTGTGATTGGTGGAAGGGCGCTGTCCGATGCAGTTCGGCGGTCGATGCAGTTCGCGGCCTGAGGTCACACCCTGAGGCACTTGACCTCGCTCGTGCGGTCCTTGAACTCCCCGGCCGAAGTGGGGCCTGCGATATCGACCGGTCAGCCGGTGAGGGCAGGGAGCGGGCATCGACAAGGCGGGACGGCCGGATTATTATGGACCAATGGTCCTTGTCCCTGTCGTCCTGAGCAGCCAATTCAGGGGGAGCAGCCCCAATTTGGAGAGCCACAGATAGAGAAGCGACACTGCCGCTATTGGGGTAGCGTTTAGCCACCGTAGCTCAGTTGGCAGAGCAGCGGTTTTGTAATCTCAGCTTTAATTGCGCCGCGCCATCGAGAGCGCGGTTTTCAAAAGTCTATTTTCCCATCTATTTTCCCACTATTTCTCGCCCCGCTTTCGGTCGCTTGAAATTCGCCCCGCACCATTCCCTTCCGCCGAGCCTCGTGGCCGCTTGGTCGGCGGTATCTCAAGCAGCGCCGGGTCACGGTTCCCCGCTGGACGTGCCGAACAGGTCCTTCATGGCCGCGGTGAAAGCGCCCACGTCGGGCACGAACCGGCCCGCCAGACGATCGCGCACATAGGCTTGAAGCCGCAATACGCCCAGCGCGTCGGCCGTCGTGAAGTGCTGAATCGCGACATCGCGAGCCCCCTGCACGACCGGTTCCTTCTCAAACTCGGCCACCAATCGCCGGACCTCATCGAATTCCTCCTTCGTCAGCATGGCCACGATGCGGTAGAGGTCCAGGGCGTGGTGCTGGGCGAGCTGCTTGCGTTCGTCGTCGATTCGATCTCTGAAGGCGTGCAGCTTCATGAGCAACAGGGTGAACGCGCCGGGGAGCAGGACTTCAGCGGTCACCTGCTCGCCGGTCGACGTGCACCCAGATACGGGTAGCAGGGTGGCGCCCTGCTCGACGCCGATCGCCTCGGGCGTCAGGTAGGCGTGCAGCTCAACTTCCTGCCTCGGCCGGACGCGCGGGGGCTTGATCCGGGCCTCCGCCTTCCGCTCCGCGGGCGTAATCGGCCCAGTCAGCAGATCGACCTTCACACGCCCCTGCGGGGCCTGCTTCTCGAATTGCATGAACTCCACCACCGGCGCGAAACCCAGGTCGTCGAGGGCCTGGCGCAGGGATCGCATTTCGTGAACGCTGACGACCACCTCTGTACCGAGCAGCAGATCGATGTCCTCGGTGGCCCTGGCCGGCGGCCACAGTTCACCGGGGATCAGCGTGCGCAGGTCCTTCTGCGTTTCCAGGTGCCGCTGCTTGAGGTACAGACCAAAACCTCCACCCAGCGTCAGCGGCTCCACGACGCCCTTCAGTTGGCCGGCGAGGTCGAGCAGGCACGTGGTCAACATGTCCATGCTCATCGCGTCTCTCCTCGGCCGGCGCTGGCGAGCGCATTCAGGATGCGCTCCTTCACCTGCTGCGCGGCCTCCTGTTCGCGCTTGTCGCCGGCCTGCAACTCCAGCCAGCATTGCACCGGCGACGCAAATGCGACTCCACTTTCCTCTCGTCGATCAAAGTAGACCTGCGGTTCCTCGGTTTCGAACAACTCGACGTCGGCGAAACGCTGGGTCGGCTCCATCCTGCCGCCGAGAATGCCTGTCAGGGCGCTCAGGTCCGAACAGTAGAAGCGCATGGTCTTCTCCCGGGCCATGACCGCATACTGGTTAACCGATGCTCCCCCGGTCACCGTCACTTGGACGCGCGCTTGTTTCCCGGCCGCACATACCTGGCGATCGATATCCGTATCGCGGACCCGCCAACTGAACTGCTCCACCCTGGTCGCTCGCGGTCGCGTGTAGTTCTCTGCGAGCTTGTCGAGCAACTCCTCCGCCTGGATCAGCCGACTCGACCGGCCTTCTCTGCGGATGATCAACTCGTCCTCCAGCGCGCTGAGCACCTTCGAGACCGTCGAGAGGGATACGTTGCCGCCGCGCCTCTCGATCTCAGCGCGCACATCGCTGACCGAGTCATATCCGGGCCGGGCCAGAAATACCCGGGCGACCATCGAACTTGCCCCTTGATAGACCTTCCTGATCGGCATCGACGCTGGATACGCGTTCGGCTCCCCTTTGCGATACACCAGCAGTTCGCCAGACACCTGGATGATGCCGTTGCCACTCAGGTCGAAGCCACTCATGCCCTCGGCGGCCAGCGTGTCCAACTGCTTGGCCGACAGATACGGCATTACCACCAGCGGTCGCAAGCCCAGCTTCTCCCCGTACCGCCGCGCCTGGCCCATCGCATCCTGGAACAATCGGGGTGTGCTCAGACGTTTAAACTCGGCCACGAACCGCCAGGAACGTCCGCTCCAGGAGATTTGCAGCACCGCGTCAGGACCCTCGTTCGACGCTGCCCGCTCGACGACGTCGATGCGGAGCGGCGGCAGAATGTCGGATCGCTGGCAGAGCTCCCTCAGGATGGCCGTCTCGGTCAACATCGTCATAATTCAGCTCGTTTTCTTGCGCAAGAAAAGCGTATTATGTAGGAATTCTATCGGCGTGCAAGCCTGTTTCCCCCAATTCATGATGGTTTTCTTGCGCAAGAAAAGCTGCAAAACGGAGAACTATCCATAAGTCGTTTTTTATACGTGACTTATGCCTGAAACGGTCCGCACCGATCCCGAACACTCGGCTTGATTCGCGGCACCCTGCCGAATGAGCACACCGGCGCAATACCCCGCCACGCCGTGATGCCGGCTTGGGAAATCAACGCTCCACATCCAGCTCACCGTTGACAAGCACTCGCCAACGTCGGTTTTCGCGAGCACGTGCTACAGGGTGTCCCGTTCGCAAAGGCACCGGGCGCGGTCCCTGGCGTTCAAGCCAGGCATGGATCGGATCCGAGAGTTGTCGGGCTCTGACGAGATCGAGGATGTACCCGGTGCGCTGGGCATTCGGCAGGTCCCCAACCAGGCGCAGGGCGGCCAACAACTTCCTGGGATTGAGCGACGGGGACAACTCCGCGATGACCGCCGCCACGTGATCCAAATGGCCGGCTACCTTGGCGAAACGCACCAGGTCCACCACCGTCGTTTCCGGAGTCGACACCCGCATCGACCCCGTGGGCGTCTTGACGTTCACGGTGGACGCCTGCCGGATGTACTTGCTGGCAATGAAGCGAAGTCGCTGCCGGCCTGCCAGGATCGTACGGACCGACCTGTCGGTGACCACCTGGAACTCCTGAGGCTGTTGCAGGGATGCGCCGTGGAGCCCGGCGGCGCTGAGCAGACCCACGTAGTAGGGCAGCCTCATGGCGGTCATCAGGTCATGGATGAACCACGAAGCGGGCGGCGCTCCCGCGCTAAGGTACTCCAGGGGCACGACCACGTAGAAGTAGTTCTTGGCCTTCATGACCCGTCGGCGGCGCTCCAGCCGCTGCAGGGCTTTCTTGATCGCCTCGGGAGACAGGCCGCTGCCCTGGATGGCCTCGGCACGCACGAAGGTGTACTTCCCCCGTGCCTGTTGGTCATCGATCCACTTCTTTAGGGTAACGGCCAAAACCGGGCCCCCAATAAAGTTCTGCAGAACGGGTCGAAAAGTATCCCTTTATGCAGACTGTTATATCGGCATTTCGCCCGGGGTCAACCACTCCTTGCCGAGTCGCGGTTTCCGCTACCGAGTCGGGGGCCTGACGGATTGCCCGTTCCGGAACGGCATCCCGGCCGCGCCGATCCCGCCGGGGGAATCGCCGCCTGGGACCCATTACGGCTGGGACCTTCTTTGATGGACGCGCTCACCGTGCGGGAAGACAATCCCACAGATGCCCTGAAAGGCGTGCTGGAACCAGTTGGTGGCTGCAATGGGTAACGACAGCAGTCTCGTCAATCACCGGTCCCCTCCTGAGGACAAGATCTCCCTGTTCAGATCACTCTTCCGCGGGCGGGACGACGTCTACGCGCGCCGGTTCGAGAGTCGCCGGACCGGCAAATCCGGCTACCAGCCCGCCTGCGCCAACGAATGGGCCCGAGTCCTGTGCGAAAAGCCGAAGATCAAGTGCATGGTGTGCCCGAACCGACACTTCCTGCCGGTCACGGATGACGTGATCCGCTGGCATCTCTCCGGCCACGATGACGACGGCCGCGACTTTGTCATGGGTGTCTATCCCATGCTGCAGGACGAGACCTGCCTTTTCCTGGCTGCCGATTTTGACAAGGCGCAGTGGCGTGAGGACGCGGCCGCGGTTCTGAAAACATGCCAGGAAATGAACCTGCCGGTCGTCGTCGAGCGATCGCGCAGCGGCAACGGCGCACACCTGTGGCTATTCTTTGAAGAGGCCGTCCCGGCCACGATAGCTCGCAAGCTGGGGGCAAACATTCTCACCGAAACGATGGAACGCCGGTCCGACATCGGTCTGGACTCATACGATCGCTTCTTCCCGAATCAGGATACGCTTCCCCATGGCGGGTTCGGCAACCTGATCGCCTTGCCTCTGTAGAAGCAACCTCGAGAACGAGGCAACAGCGTGTTTCTCGACGAGAATCTTGTCCCCCACCCAGACCAATGGGCGTATCTGGCAACAGTTGAAAGGATTGGCCGCTCCCGGGCCGAGGAGATTGTGCGTGAGGCTGAAGGAAAGGGGCGTGTACTCGGAGTGCGCCTCGCCCTGGGGGATGATGACGAGGCCGCGCCGTGGAACTCGCCACCGTCGCGTCGCTGCAAGGAACCGCCGATCGCCGGTCAGCAACCCGAGGCTCTGGAACTCGTGCTCGGAAATGAGATCTACATCGCCAAGGACGGTTTGTCTCCGGGCCTTCGTAATCGGTTGGTCCGTCTCGCTGCATTTCAAAACCCGGAATTCTACAAGGCCCAGGCGATGCGCCTGCCCACCTACACCAGGCCTCGAGTGATCGCTTGCGCCGAGGATCATTCCCATCACATCAGCCTGCCGCGCGGATGCCTGGATGATGTGCAAGAGATACTGTCGGATCTGAAGATCAAGGTCGTGATCCGAGATGAACGGTTCAAGGGCAAGCCTCTGGATGTTGTGTTCAGAGGTGATCTGCGCCCGGAACAAAGAGCAGCCGCAGAAGCCATGCTGGCCGAGGACACCGGGGTGCTGTCTGCGACCACTGCGTTCGGGAAAACCGTGATTGCCGCCTGGTTGATTGCGCAGCGGGGCGTGAACACACTGGTTCTGGTGCATCGTCGCCAATTGCTGGAACAATGGATTGAGCGCTTGTCCACTTTTCTTGGTCTACCGGCCACAGCCATCGGCCGCATCGGCGGTGGCCGCAAGAAGCCGACCGGCCTGCTCGATGTGGGAGTGATCCAGAGCCTGGTGCGCAAAGGCGTTGTGGATGACATTGTTGGTCAATACGGTTATCTCATCGTGGACGAATGTCACCATTTGTCGGCCCACAGCTTCGAGCAGGTGGCCCGCCGGGCGAAAACAAGATTCATCACCGGCCTTTCTGCCACCGTCACCCGTAAAGACGGTCATCATCCGATCATTTTCATGCAGTGTGGCCCCATTCGCCATCGCGTCGACGCAAGGCAGCAGGCCCGAGCCCGTCCCTTCGAGCATACGGTGCATGTCCGCCCGACTGCGTTTCGTCCAGCGCGAGCCGCCGACCCGGATGTTCGACGTCAATTCCACGACCTGTACGACGAACTGATCGCCGACGAGGCGCGAAACAGGTTGATCTGCGATGATATTCTGCAGGCCACGCGGGACGGGCGATCGCCAATCGTGTTGACGGAGCGCAATGACCATGTCGATCTGTTGGCCGCTGCCCTGTTGTCGCAAGTGCCGCATCTGATCGTGCTTCGTGGCGGCATGGGCAAAAGGCAGCACGATGCCATCACCGCTCAACTGAAGGCCATCCCAGACAACGACGGGCGCGTCCTGCTGGCAACGGGCAAGTACATCGGAGAAGGCTTTGACGACGCCCGTCTGGACACGTTGTTCCTGACGCTGCCGATATCCTGGCGAGGAACGGTTGCCCAGTACGTCGGCCGGTTACATCGGCTGCACGATGGTAAGAAAGAGGTTCGTGTGTTCGACTACGCCGACCTCAATGTGCCCATGTTGGCACGGATGTTCGATCGGCGTTGTCGGGGATATGAGGCCGTGGGTTACACGATCCTGCTGCCGGCTAGTGCGGTTCCCGGCTGGCCGGCCGACGTGCCGTTGCCGATCGATCCACAATGGAAACAGAACTACGCGGCCAGCGTTCAGCGACTGGTTCGCGATGGCGTGGACACCTCGCTGGCGAATCTGTTTGTCTGCGTGGCACGGACTGTAACTCCCGATGCGGAGGGAGCGAGCCGGGCGCGGAGTTCGACGGAGGCGTTTCTCTATCATCGCCTGGAAACCCTGCCGGAGACGGCGGGACGGTTTCGTCTGAATGTTGAACTGCCAATCCCCTTTGACGGCCGGGGGCGTATGGAGGTTGACTTGCTCTGCGCGGACGCGCGGGTAGTCGTCGAACTGGATGGACCACAACATCTGGATATCGATGCCTACCGCCGTGACAGGCGAAAGGACACGTTGCTCCAGGAAAACGGCTACTTCGTGCTTCGATTCCTGGCCGAGGATGTCGGCAAGCGATTGAATGACGTCCTTGACACCGTTCTCAGGGCGCTGGCGCATCGTCGCGGAGGACGAACCTGACACGCTGGGTTGGAGCTACGCCGACCTGGAGTGCAGCAGCAGGCAACCGTGGGACAGCGGTTCACTTTTTCTCTGGCGAGCGAGGCCGCACCGATCTTGGAAACAAGACTTGCCCGAATTGGCGCAACAGGTCAAATGGCACAGCAGCGGTCTGTATTTTCTCTCCTCAGGGGGGCTCAGGGTATTGCGTAAGCTACTGCGTATGCTATGCTTATCGTACTGCCACCGTAGCTCAGTTGGCAGAGCAGCGGTTTTGTAACCGCTTGGTCTCATCAAGAAAAGCCAATAAAAACGCGGTTTTCCGAGCAGGTGCCAACTTTACTCTCAGAAAGTGCCAACATGACGAAGGGCCCTGATGCTGCCGGCCATTGAGACACCGGCGGTCAGTTGAACCGCTGCTCTCCCATCCGGTGGCCTGCGGTTCAACCAGCCGCTGCTCACCTGTCCAGGCGATTGAAGTCGTCGGGCTTCACGATGACACTCGGTTTCATGCTCGCCCCCGGTGCCCCGCTTACCTCATCGCCCAAAGGCAACTGTTCCCAAACTGGCGCTGCGACGCCCGCAACATCGTGACCGTCTTCTACAACCGCACCAGTTCCGCCCCGGAATCGGGCGGCGACGTGTTCAGCGGTGCCTGGGCCTACCCGGAATCCAGTTCCTGCTGTGGGCGATCGCTGTGGTACTCGCCTCTGCTCGTCGGGAGCATTCTGGGGCAATATGCCTTCGTGTCCGGCGATCCCTGGATGCGTGAGATGGCCGTGCGCCAGTTGATTCTCCAAACCTACGACGCCCATGAAACCGGGGTCACCGAGGACAACATCGACGGCGGCATCATCGTGAACGGCGCCTGGTTCAACATCGCTCATCCGCTGCCGCTGTACTGGGTCCAGATGGCCAGCGGCTGGTTGCCGGAGGAACTGGGCGCCGGCCGTGAAAACCACATCGTCCGCTCCTGTGCGGTGGTGAAATCGGTTTGCTACGGCGACGGAGACATCACGTATTCGACTTTCGACGCCCCACCGGAGACGGTGGATGTGCTGCGGCTGGCCTTTGTGCCCCAGGAGATCACGGCAGATGAACGCGCGCTCCGCGAACGTCAGGATCTTTCGGCCAACGGCTACACTGTCAAGAAGCTGTCCAACGGCGACGCCATCGTTCACGTTCGCCACGATGGCGCAACGAGGATACGAGTGCGCGGCGAGGACCCTCAGCGGGTCCTTGACGGTTCGGCTTTGACGTTTGACGGTGCCTGGACCACGCACGAGAAGACGGAAGCCTCGGGCAGGACATTGCGAACGACAGAGGCCGAGGGCGCTGCCGTGACCCAGACCATCACCGTCGGTCCCGGCGCCACCAGGGTGCGGTTCATGCTCGAGACCGTCCTGCACTGCTCCGTGATGGAGGACCACGTCACCTATTATGGCTGCGATTTCCGGCTTGCCCGCCCGACAACAACGCAGTCTCGCAGCGCGATGACATCGCCTGCGGTTTCTGCCACGCGGACTGTTCTTGACGATCTCGACGCCCCCGCCGAAGCAGTGGTCAAGGATTCGGACATGGAGTACAGTTTTGTGCTGATTCATCGCCCCGGCGACATGAATGAATTGCCGGAGAAGCTGCGGAAGCTTCCGTGTCCCACACTCGCGTTACCACGGGGAATATCCCCGCGCCTGCCATTTCGTCGATGGCGGGATAGCCCACGTTGGCGCCATGGGCTTGTGTCTCCGAAACGGCACCGCAAACAACGTCATCGAGGGCAACCATATCTCCGACTTGGGCGGGGGCGGGATCGGCGCGGGTTACGCCAACGTGGCTTACGGCTATCTGGAGGCAGCGCCGCCTCCGGAGACGAATGAGTACCTGAACTACAGGATCGCAAACAACTATGTCCATCACTGTGGCATGGTGGACTACGGGGCGGTCGGAATCTGTCTGTTCTCATCGCAGGATTCTGTCGTCGCCCACAACCTGATCCACGACACGGCGTACTTTGGCATCGGCTTCGCCGGCAGCCAGGATCCGAAGGCGCCGTTCGCCCGGAACAATACCATCGAATACAACCACATCTACAATGCCATGCAGGTGACGGTGGACGGAGCGGGAATGTATGTGACCTTTGCGCAGGTGGATCGCGGCGGCCTCATCCGGGGCAATCTGCTCCACGACATCGTTCCCAATCGCTTCAACAGCCGGGCGGTCGGGCCCTACAGCGCTACCGGCATTTATCTGGACGGTTCGAACTCCGGGTGTGGTTACGAGGGCAATGTCGTGTGCCGGGCCACCTCGGCCCTCTTCGTGAACGGGCGCGGGCAGGTGACGTGGCGGGATAACCTGTTTCAGAAAAGCGGCACGCCGCCTCCGGAGTTCATCGAGGCGATGCAGGCCTATGCGGGGCTTACGCCGGCTTACCGCCGTGCGCTCCTGAAAACCGAGTCGCCCGCCTGCAATTACTATCCACTCACACAACACAATCCGGCTGCCAACGTGTGGGCCGCTTACCAGTTCCACCTCCCCAAATCGGGGGCGGGAGTAGTCACGGTTTTTCGCCGGGCCGGAAGCGAGGATGAGTCGGCGCGGCTCACACTGCGCGGCCTGGACGCGGCCGTGACGTACACATTCAAGGTGTGGTTGGGCTCGCTTGAACGGGGGGAGCCGGATACCCTGGCTGGAGTTCAAGCCTTGCCAGGCGCGGCACCCGTGCTTGGAGAAGACGATCTGCGGATGAGCGGCGGACAGTTGCTGGAAGATGGGTTGCTGGTGAAACTGCCCGACCACCCGCAAACGGCCTGGATCAGCTATCAGAGTGTCAGTCGCAAGGAGTGAGTGTGAAATGAACCGAATACCAACAATCCTGGGCGTCCTCACACTTCTCGCCGCGATGCTAACGTGCGGCCTGCTTCTCGCGATCTCCAGTGAGGCTGGCGAAAGTCTCCGAACCACGCTCGACGTGGTCAAGCCGCTTATTGAGGACAAGCTGATCCCGGCAAGGCTTACTCACCAGGAGATGACGGGTGGCGAAATCGACCGACGCATCATGGCGTTGATTTACAGCAACTACATGGTGCTCGACCTGGACCGGGATTGGCTGGACAAGTTCAGCAACCGCACGGCCCGGGGTGATACCCGCAATGTGTACTACGGGATCGGCAAGGTCTTGGACGCGGGCAGCCTGTTTGCCCAATACACCGGCGACCCGAAAGTGGCCCAACGCACACAGTACATCATGGATCAAATGCGTGCCTCTCGCGATCCGGACGGATACGTGGGCTTCTGGAAGGTCGAGACGAACAACTACCAGAACATTGTCAACTGGATCCTCCACGAGCAGGAATACTTCAATCTGGCGCTGGTGCGGAACTATCGCACGACGGGGAATCCCCAGTCCCTGGCGGATGCGAGAGTCATGGCCGACTACATCATGCGGTCGTTCCCCGCGAATCCTCAGGGGGAGCACGTAATTCCCGCCGGGACGTCCATCGCCGGCATCACCGAAGGGTTCGTGGAGCTGTATCGGGTCACCGGCGACGCGAAGTACCTGGCCTTTGCCCGGAACTTGCAGTACGAGCCGCACTGGTACTACCTGAAACCGTTCGAGGCGTGGCAGAGGAACACCTCCAAAGCGTACTACCACGTCTACGTGATGCTCTCGCACCTGTACCCCGACACGGAGTTGTATCGTTTGATCGGCGGCGACGATTACCTCAAGAAGAGCCTCTGGATGAAACAGGAATTGCTCGAAAGAGGGCGCGGCGGCTTGCTGGTGACGGGCTCCACCTCCGAAGGGGAGCATTTCACTTACGATCAGAAAGGCTCCGGCAGCATCCAAGAATCCTGCGTTACAGCCTATCTGCTCCGCTGGATCGACAGCCTCATGCGGCTGGAGGGCGATCTGCGGTATGGGGATGTGATGGAACGGACGATCTACAACGCCCTCTTCGGGGCGCAGTCTCCGGACGGACGCCACATCTGCTACTTCACGCCCTTTACGGGGAGGAGGAGTTTTCAAAGCATCGACACCTTCTGCTGCAACGGGAACTTCCGCCGTGCGGTGGCGGAGTTGCCGCAGAAGATCTACTACCGCACGCCGGACGACGGCATTGCGCTAAACCTGTTCACGCCGTCGAAGAAGGCGTTCGACGTGAAAGGGCAGACGGTCACGCTGCTGCAGGAGACCGCGTATCCGAACGACGGTGAGGTGAAGCTGACGTTTTCCACAGCCAAGCCGGTTGCGTTTGCGTTCCGGTTCCGGACGCCGGCGTGGTGCGAGGCCGTCACGCTGAGCGTGAACAGCGAACCGCCGCTGACGCTGGACCCGCAACGCCAGACACTCGGCGGCCACACGCTCGACCGGACCTGGAAGGACGGCGACGTGGTGCGAATCTCGATGCCGATGCAGTGGCGCTTCCTGCGCGGCCGCGCCGTGCAGCACAGCCGGGTGGCGTTGCTGCGCGGCCCCGTCGTGTACTGTGTCGGCAAGGACCAGAATGCCGAGCTGCTCAAGAGGTGCTCCGAGCCGCGCGACCTGGTGATTGACCCCGCTTCGCTCGCCGGACCGGTGCGCGACGAATCGATTCGTCCGGACGGCTTGAAGGTTGCCGCCAAAGCCTGGCTAAAACCGGATGCCACCGGCGAGAAAGCGGACGTCACCCTCACCGAGTTCATTGATCCGAGCGGTCTGGATGTCTATTTCCGGGTGCCGAACGTCGCGGACACCTCACCGGTGCGGCTCATGGACGACGAAATCGTTTCGTGGCCGAACGAGTTCGTCAACGCGCATGTGCTGAAGGCGCTCTACGGCCCAAAGGCGAAGGGTGACATCGAAGGGGCGTTTGAAATCCGCGGCGACGTCGTCGCGGACCTGGCAGCGAATTACGTCAGCCCGCGCGGTCGCACCGACCTGCCCGCAGAGTTTCCCGACAACACCGACGGACGCTGGGCCTGTTACAACTGCGCAAACGGCGGGTTGCTCTCTACCGCCGCGCCCGGCGACGTGACGCCGTTGAACTCGCAATTCAAGGCATTCGGTTCGCCGCTGGGTTACGCCTACGGCCTGGAAGAACAGGGCGATGAACTCGGTTTCGTGTCGAACTACGCTCCCAGCGACCGGCAGGAGGACGCCTGGCGCGCGCACTTCACCGAACAGATGTTCGACCGCGTGCTCTCCGCCGCCGTGCGGTCGCGTTTCCTCTACACCCACCCGGTGGCGGACACGGCGCGCTACAACGTCTTCCGGTGGACGCCCGCCGACAGCCTGCGGAGCAAGGAGGTCACACTGTGCGGCAAGCTGTTTTCGAATCTGGGCAACGGCGTCGCACTGCGCGTCATCCGCTGGCGCGATGCCACGCGGCACGAGGTTCTCGGCACGTTCAACACCAAAGACCTCAAGGTGGGCGCTTGCGGCACCGCCGAGTTTGTCCTGCGGTTGCCACCTGGCGAGGCAGGCCGGCACCTCGACTTCGTCCTGCACAACGCCGGCAGCCACATCTGCGACGCGACCGCGCTGCAAATCACTGCCTTCACCAACGTCTCGCGGACCTATGCCCAAACCGACGTGACGGAGAAAGTGCAGGCGAAGTATCACAACCGCCTCGTGACGCCGCTGGGCGCCTATGCCGAACTTTTCGGCGATCCTGCACCTGGCGCGGAAAAGACTCTAAAAGTCAAAGTGCACTACTGGCGGGACGACTCGGTGAAGTACCTCGAACTTCCGCCTGACTCCCCGCTGGACCTCCGATGACGCAATGTCCGTATGAAACCGGATTATGCGTTGGCGGATCGCGGCGAAGGAAGTAGTGTGTGGATTGGAGTAACGTGCTATGACAGAATCAGGAAATGCAGATGGCGATGCTTGCCCCACAGATTTCGCTGTGTTGGCAAGCCTGTACCGGAACAACTTACTGAACGACGTCGTTCCCTTCTGGGAAGGGCGTTCACAGACTGCGAGGATACAATGACGCATACGCAAACCACGATCACCGGTGTCATTCTCGGATCGCTGCTCTTGAACGCCGGCTGCGCCAGCGTGGTCAAGCGCCCTCTGCGATGGCAGGTCGGCGAGCCCATCGCCACCTACTACGCAGGTCCGGCCGTCACCGATCCCGTGGCCCGGCAGATGAAGGAGGGCGGTTTTAACCTCGTCTGGTGCAGCGAGCAGGAGATGGACACAGCCCGGCGGCACGGCCTGCGCGTCCTGCTGCGGGATGCGCTCCTGTGTCCGCAAACGCTGGACGACCCGGCCCAAGTGGCCAAGCTTGACGCCCTCATCGAGCGGGTGAAGAACCATCCGTCGCTGTACGCATACTGGATCATCGACCAGCCGGGGGCCGCCCTCTTCCCGGGGCTGGGCCGGCTGGTGGCCCACCTGCGTGCGCGCGATCCGGCGCACATGGCCGATATCAACCTGTTCCCGACCTACGCCAACAACGACCAGCTCGGCGTGAAAGGCGACACCGAAACCGCCTACCGGGAATACCTGCGCCAGTTCATCGAAACCGTGAAGCCGGACCTGTTGAGTTACGACCATTACCATTTCGCGGTCGGGCACGATACCGACCAGTATTTCCTCAACCTGGGCATGATCCGGCGGGCCGCGCTGGATGCCGGGATCCCGTTTCTCAACATCGTTCAGGGATGTACGTGGGATCCGGGCATGCGGGTGCCCAATGGCGACGAAATGCGCTGGCTGAACTACACCTCGCTGGCCTACGGCGCGCAGGGCCTTTCATACTACGTGTACAGTCACGCGGGCCACGAGGGCGGCATGGCCCGCGCCGACGGCACAATCACACCCCAGTACGAGGCGGCGCGGGTTCTGAACCGGGAGTTCGTTGCGATCGCCGCCCAGTTGCTGTCGCTGCAATCCCTGGGCGCCTACCACGTCGGCAAGCCGTACCGCGGTGCGGAACCGCTTCCCGCATCGTCGCCGTTCCGGCTCGACGCCGAGGCACCGGGGCAGGATCTCGCGCCTGCGGATGGGATGCTCCTGGGCTGTTTCGGGAAGCCGGGCGAAAACGGAAAGCCCGGGCGGCCGACCCACACCCTGGTGGTGAACCTGAATTACAGGAGCGAGGTCCGTACGGCGGTGACCGGCCCGGGTCCGCTGGAGGTGTTCGACCCGTTGCGGCGAGCATGGAAGCGGACCGACGGCACCCGGGTAACCCTCGCCCTGCCGCCGGGCGGCGGAGTGCTGTTCCGGGCTCGCGAGGTTCACTCGGTCAACGCGGCCCCGTCAGAGTATCCCTCAACGGATCACTTCTAGTATCGCCTTCAACCGTCGGGGCGGTACATCGACTCGCAACGCGGTGGCAAAGCGTTTGCCCACGAGGACGGGAAGCTGTTTCTGTCGGAAGACAACGGCCGCACATGGCCGTGCAGCCTCGCGTTTCCCGACGCCCGTCGCATCACGTTCAGCCACATCCTCAAGAACGGCAACATCGTGTTCGCCACGAACTCGAAGCTGTTCCTCAGCACCGACCGCCTCAAGAGCTGCCGGGAGATTACGGTCAAGGCCCAGGACGGGTCGGATTACCTCCCGCATACGCCGCAGAAGCCAGAGAACCCCGGCTGGTATTTTCACACGCTTCCGGGCGAGGTCTCGTGGGAGGTGAAAGGACGGGAAATGATGGTTTGGGGGAATTACTGCAACGTTCTGGGCGGTGCCACGCCCGTCAACATCTACTACTCGACGGACAGCGGCCGTACGGTGAAGATCGCGTACGCCTTCGGCCGGAACCCCCATTTCCGGGATGACGGCTCTCCCGGCGGCGGCGCGACCGGCACGCTGCTGGGCAACCCCGACAACCCGGTGCTCGCCCGCCACGTCCACACCGTCGCCTACAACCCCGTCGAAAATACTTTCTATGCCTGCACCGGCGATCACGATCGCGGCTTGGGTCACGAGTGCCACTGGCTCAGAGGCACCTATGACGCGAAGCGCGACCGTTGGGATTGGAAGGTGCTGGTGTCCACGAATTCAAACTCGCGATACAAATGCGGCGGCCTCAGCTTCGTCGACGGCCTGGCATACTGGATCAGCGACGCCAACGGGGAGAGGAACGACGCCTACGGTCCCCTGGGCTACGATCGGGGCATATTCCGCTGCGCTCCCGCGGACATCACCGATCCCGCGAAGCACACCCTGCTGTTCAACCCGCAGGTTGAGTCCGGCAACATGATCATTCAGGACGGCTTCATCCTGGCGTCGCGCTGCTGCCCGGCATCGCCCATGAACACGGGATTCATCGTTTCCGCGGACATGGGCAAGACCTGGGCGCAATACGATCTCAAGGAGCTCGGCAAGCGATCGCCCACCCGCTTCCACGGGAAGAACAGCGAGGGCTGGTTCCGCGTGGACTTGAGAACGGGGTGGATCCAGCAGGCGGAGGTGCTGTTCATCAAGCCCAGGAAAGCGAGTCCTGTAAGCGGGGGTTGATCGGGTCTTGAATCGAGGTGCTCGCATGACGGTCATGACCACACGCATCGCAGTTGTTACAATGTCGCTGGCCGCAAGTGCCGGCTGTGGCCGGGGCTTGCCCAGGGCGGACCTCGAATTTCTGCGCGACATGACCCGCGATGTGATCGAAGCCTCGCGTGTCCGGCCGGGATCGAACGGCGGGGGCCGCTGGCCGATCACCAACACGTGCGGGTTCACCCTCGTCACCCCGGGCAAGGATTCTTACACCGCCTACTGGCCGCGCGATTTCTCGATGTCGCTGGATTCCGGATTCATCACCTCGGAGGAATTGCGCAACCACCTGCTGCTGACCTGCCAGGCCCAGAACGACGCCTCCGACCTCAAACTCGCCAACGGATTGCACGTCCCGCCCTGGTCCATCCCTGACCACATCAATTACGACGGGCGACCGGTTTACTATCCGGGCACCTACTCATCGGGCCGCGATCAAGGCAGCGGAGCTTGTGGCCGGGTTCCGCCCATCGACGACCATTACGAGGCGGTTCACATCGCCCATGCGTATTGGACCACAACCCGCGACCGCGAGGTATTCGAGAAGAAGATCCGCGGCCTGACGGTATTTGAGCGGCTGACCAAGGCGTTTGACTGCCCCGTCATCGACCGCACGACTGGCCTGGCCGAGACGACGGAAGCGGACCGTGCCGTGGGCTTCGGCTTTTGCGACGGCGAGAGCCACACGGGCAGGCTGTTGTTCGCCTCGCTGCTGCGATACCGGGCGGCGGGCGAGATGGCCGGGTTGGCCCGTGCGCTCGGGTGTCCGGAACGTATCGGGGACTACCAACAGGCCCAGAGACTGATACGGGCGAACCTGGTTCCGAACTTCGCGGACCCCAAGGCGATCGGTGGCTGGCTGCGAGCTTCGACCGGCCTGAGCCAGCAGGCCGATGTCTGGGGAACGCTGTTTGCGCTTCACCTGGGCGCGCTGGACCGGAACTCAGCGGCGGCGGCCCGCAAGACGGTGGCCGCAGCAGTGCGACGCGGCACTATTAGGCTCGAAGGCGGCGTGCGCCAGGTGCCGACCGATATGGACTTCAGCCCGACGACCGCCTGGGAGCGCTCGTTGTGCCCGCTGAACACCTACCAGAACGGCGGCTACTGGCATACGGCTTCGGGCTGGCTGATCGAGGCGCTGTGGAACGAGGACCGGGCGCTGGCCCTGCAGGTATTCACCGAGATGATGACCCACCTGCGCGACCAGGACTTTCGCCGTGGCGGCGGTGCGCCTTGGGAAGTGTATGGCCCGAATGGACAGGCGCGGCAGAACCCGGTCTACATGGCGTCGGTGGCATTGCCCTACGGCATTCTGAAAGACGGGCTTCTCACGGATTTCCCCGATGTGGTTGTGAAATGGCTCGGCGCGCACAAAAGACGCTGAAGCGGAGAACAAAGAGCGTAACCGCGAGGTTACACGTCGAGACCGGTTCCGTCGCAGCCCAAAGCGCGTCGATGTCAGTGCAACAGGACGACGCCGTATGAATCCGTGCCGCCGTCGCTGCGAATGCGTGCGCGAAGCGTATAGGCCGCGCCGGCTTTCGGCGCCGGCACATTCAGGCGGTAAGTGTTCTCCACGTGGGCCGCGCCGGTGCGTCCCTTGTGGTTGTCACGTCTGATCTCCCGGCCGTCTTCGAACAACGCCACCGACTCGATCTCGAGGGCATGCAGCCCGCGCTGGTACAGCAACACCACCGTCAGCGGGCCCGGCTTGTTGACTTGCTCGGTGATGGTCCACTCGAGGTCCTTCCACGTCTCCGACATCTGCTCCGGCTTCCAGGTTCCGAGCGGCACCCCCGGCTTGAAGTACGGTACGCCCAGGGCCGCGAGCCTCGGAAGGAACGCTCCCACCCGCCGGGCGAACTCCTTGCCGTCTCGCTTGTCCTGCGGTGTCCAGCCGACTTCGGCGAGCGCCAGGATGCGGGGGAAGGTCTTTTCGAACACGCGATCATCCGTGACCAGCTCCGTCCAGAGTTGCGCCTGTGTGCCGAGAACGAGCTTCGCCTGTTCAGGCATCAGCCCCCGCACCGGTTCCAGCGTGTAGATCTTCTCCGTTGTGAGCGAGGCGTTGCCGAAGGCGGAGTCTTCGCATCTGTCCCGCTCCAGCGCCCGGCAGGCCTTCAACGCCGCGCGGGCCGCCTGCGGCTTCGATGAGTCCTTCACACCGCACACGCTGCGCCACTGCTTCGCCACCCGGCCCCTCGAAAAGGTCAAGGACATCCGCGTCGTGCAGATCCTGCTGGGGCACGCCAGCATCCGCTCCACCCAGATCTACACGCACCTGAGCGAGCCCCTGTGCCGCGACCTGCGCCAGTTGCTCGGCGACTTCTTCGCCGGCCTCTTCTGATGGGGGAACCGGCCATGAAGGACAACCGCATCGAACTGGCGGATGTGGTCCGCCGGTTCCAGGATGAGTACGTCACTCAGTTCGGGCACCTGATGATGCCCTCCCAGAAGAAGGCCCTGGCCGACATCGCCGCCTGCAGGACCGCCCAGATGGGCGGCCATCAGTATCAATGCCGCGATTGCGGGCAGTCGTTCTGGGTGAACCACGGCTGCCGCAATCGCGCCTGCCCCGCCTGTCATGGCCGCCAGATCCGGGACTGGCTGGCGGCCCGGCAGGCGGAACTCTTGCCGTGCGACTACTATCACATCGTCGCCACGGTCCCGGAAGAGACTCGCCATCTCTTCCTGTCCGATCAGAAGTTCATGTACACCCTGTTTATGAAAACCGTCGCCGGCGCGGTCATCGACCTCACCAGCGATCGCAGGTATCTTGGGGCCGCACCCGGCATCCTGATGGTCCTGCACACCTGGACCGGCCAGATGGGCTACCATCCCCACGTCCATCTGCTGGTCACCGGCGGCGGCGTCTCCGACGACGGCCAGTCCTGGTGCGAGCCGCCGGGGGCATTCCTGCTGCCGGTCAAGGCCCTCTCCAGGCTGATCGCCGCCCGGTTCCGGGACGCCCTCCAGAAGGCCAGGCCGGACGCCTTCGCCCGCTTGCCACGCAAGACCTGGAAGCAGCCCTGGTGCACCTTCTGCAAGCACTACGGCCGGGGCCGGCAGGCGGTCGTGGATTACCTGACCCGCTATGCCTTCCGCATCGCCCTTACCAACGCCCGCATCGTGGACATGGACGATACCCATGTCACCTTCAAATACAAGCAGCGGGAAACGGGAGAGTGCAGGACGTGTCGCCTGACCGGTGTTGAGTTCCTGCGCCAATTCCTGATGCATGTGTTGCCCAAGGGGTTCCACAAGCTGCGCTACTACGGGCTCTGGCATCCCTCCAAGCGTGATCTTCAGCAACGGGCTCGGCTGCTGCTGGCGTTGCTCGGATACCTCCGGCTGGCTGACCTCGTCCTGATCGCGGACCTGGCTGGGGAAGCCGACCGCACTCCCCAGGATCCAGGAGCCGCCGCCAGCGAGGAGTGCTCACCGGCCTGTCCCCACTGCGGGAGCCGTCGCGTGGCCCACCTGCAGGAACGTCGCCGTGGCCCCGGTCCGTAGGGCCGGTAGCCAGCCGGTCCTGACTCCCTGGCCCGACTCCGGCCCGCGGGGGCACGGACCGACTGGCCCGCACGTCGCATGACGGCGTCAAACATGGATCCATCCAGCGCGTGCTTGCACCGGGCCAGCACGCCGCCGGTCGCCGCTGCGCCGTGAGTCCCCGAAAACCGCTCGCCCGGCCCACTCGCCGCCCCGAAAACCAGATTCCCCGACACCAACCACACCAACCACGCCCGCGGCCACCCATCCTGCGGCGAAGGCGCTTCGTCCAAGAGGCTTATCGCGTCGGCTGCGCGACGCGAAAAGCCCTATCTATTTTTCTATTCTATTGGCGGTCGCGGCAATCCGTTCCACTGACACCGGTCATCGCAACAATCTGGTGCTTCTCGCAACCACGGTACGGACGCCGGGTCCTTGCTCCCCGTCAGAGGCCCCAGAGGAAAATGTTGAATCACCGAGCGCCCACATGTAGACTGGGTTCATGTGAAACCGCGTTTTCACGTGCCGTAAGTCAGGGACACGATGGGACACGGTGGGACACGATGGGCGATGAAAACGCCAGGCCTGGGGCGAGCCTTGAGATGTAAGTTCATGATCTAGAATTACTTGCCACCGTAGCTCAGCTGGCAGAGCAGCGGTTTTGTAAACCGCAGGTCGCCGGTTCGAATCCGGCCGGTGGCTGTTCCGTAAACCCCATCAAACACAGCACTTCTTCAAGCGCAGCAAGGACTTGCGCGCGGTCGGGTTTTTCGCCGTCCGGTCCACCAGAGTCTACCGAAGTCGCCTGAATTCTCTGCTTTATGCGCAAGCGCCGCCCCAAACTCGACGCCTCATCCAACACCGCAGGAGGTTGGTTCCCTGCGGTTTTTGTGCCGGGCAGACTGGCCAGCGCTTTGGCTCGCTCGGCCAGCTCAGTATGCGAATACCGCGACATGGTGAGGTTGATGTCGCTGTGGCGGGCGAGGTCCTGGGCAAGCTTGGGATGCACGCCGCCACGCGCCAGGTTGGTGATGAACGTGTGTCTGAGGGCATGGAAGTCGATGACGCCGGCGGCCGTACGGTACCGCAGGTGATCAGACTTCTCCCGCCGCTGGCGTTCCTCGGGGTCTTCCACCTGTTCCAGCCAGGCCTTGCGAGCATCCGCGAGGTCGTCGCGAAGCATCTCGGCCGGTTTGTCCGGAACACGGAACACAGGCGTGCCTTCCGGGATTGTGGCGACATGCTTGGTCAAGAGGTCGGTCAACTCCGGCAGCAGCGGAATTATGTCCTGGCGCCGGCGCTTGCTGTACGCGGCCGCCACGGTGACGGTCGGCTCGTCGGAGGAAAGATCGAATGACACCGGGGTCAGACTCTGAAGTTCCGCCACGCGCAGGCCCGTCTCAACCGCCAGGCGATAAAGCAACGCCCGCTCCGGTCCGGACATCCCGTGGTGGATTCTTCCGACGGCGGCTGCGTCGAGCAGTGCCGTAAGTTCGGCGGCAGTCAAGGCACGCCGATCGAATCGGCGGTCCATCTTCGGGTTCAGCCCAGTCAGGTAGGCGACCGGTGATTCTGCGATCCTTCGTTCGCGAACGCCCCATCGGCAGAATTGTTTTATCGCCTGGAGGTAGAAGTTGAACGTTTGGGCGCCGATTCCTTTGATGGTTCGGCCATCCTTGCCTTCTTGGCCCTGCCGCATCGCTTCGAGCGTGGTGATCAGCTTGGTCCCGGTGATATCGCCCCAATGCTGGAAGCCACACTTCTTGAGCAGCCGCGTGATCCGAGATTTCAGCAACTCGGCGTGCTTGGCCGTCGTGCCTTTGGCCTTCAGGGCACGGGCGAACGGCTCCAGATCCTCGATGAGCAGCAAGCTCACAGCCGCGCGTCGCCCGTCGATCAGCCCATACTCAAAGAGTCGCTCCTGGATACTGCGCGGAAGTTGAGTCAGCCAGCCGTGCAACGCCGGGTCGATCTGCCCACCACTCGCCTTGTGGTAGCACACCAGCTTCTCCAGCGTGCGACCAAACTCCTCGGTGGCGGATTTGCTCGTGAATGCAGCGATGCGGTGCCGCTTGTCCCGGTGGTCGAAGAACTCGACATACCACTTGGCGGTCTTGCGCAAGTTACCCTTCTGGTCGTGGTAGGTAGGCTTGAAGACGTTCATTGCTCACACTCCTTACAGTTCAGGCACCACGCCCGTTACCCTTGCTTCCTGATCAACTCCCAACGATCGCTGGAAGGGGCTCCGGATGCAAGCCATTCCTCCAGGTCTTTCCTTGGCCAGCGGACAGCCCGGCCAAGCTTAATCGGCCTGGGCAGCCGGCCGCTGCTCAGCAGTTTGAAGACGTGGGCACGGCTGATCCCCAGGGCCTCGGCCACCTCCTCGGCGGAGAGGGCCAGCCGGTTGGGGCTCGTGGCATCATCAGTTCGTGCTGTCGTCCTCTCGAACACGGCTACGACCCTCGTTCTACGGGCTGCCGACAGCCGGCGCCAATGCTCGCGTGTTCTGGCTCGTCTTCGAGGGGGAACCTCGCCACACTGAGGCCGCAAAGCCATGCCAGGCTATCGCGAACCCCGTATTCACCTGCAGCTCGCTGATACAGCAGCGGGAAATGGCGATGGAGAACCCTCGCAACTTCATCCAGGTTTCCGTCGTGCAGGCGCAGCTGCCGGCCTGCAAGCCGGGAGAACGAACAGCGTTCAACCATGAGAAGTGCATTGAGGATCCCACAGAGTTCATGATCCTTCGGGGCGACTACCAGCTCAGTGCTGGCGGCGAGTGGCGTGTTTGTCAGGTCAAACGCAAGCATCGCTTAGCCCCTGTTGAAGCCCCTGGCATCACTGCGTCTTGTCCGTCTCCCTGGTTCGCAACAGCGATTTCTCGCAGATCCGGTTCGCCACGAGGTTCACCTTGGGCAGATCCTCGGGCCGCAGGCACGTTGTGGATTGCCCTGTTGGTCTTCAGTGGTCAACCGCACCTACTCCATCCGCAACTCATGCAAACCCAACAGCCGCTTTGTTTCATCATGGCGCTGCCGCATTCCGGGCAGGGCCGGCCCTGGCTCCTGAATTCGGCGTCCCGAGCCGCTGCCGGCGTCTTGTTCTCGTTCGCCGCTTCTGATTCGGCTAATGCGGGTGCGGGGTCCGAACCGTGGTTCTGCAGATGCTCGTGCTCACTTTTCCATTCGCTGGACCGTGAACCTCGATACCGCTTTGGAATGCGAATGGAGTGCGTCGACCGCACAGTTGCTGACATCACTGTTCTCCTATCGCTGTTAGATGTTCGCGTACATGCGAACATCGACGGCAAAAAAACAACACCTTGGTCAACTCGCCTGCTCTGTGAACAAATCCGCATACTGCGGAACTCCGTTCCTCAGTCGGATAGCCTCCAATTCATCGCCTCGTGCCGAACGGTGCAGAAGAGCCTCCACAAACTCCGCCGGCAACAGTGGCCGTGGACTCGGGATTCGCGGCTCGATATCGTTGCAGCGATTGATAGCAGTCGAAAGCGACACGCCGAATCGTCGCGTCAGCACGGGAAGGAGCAGCTTTCGCCACATCCATTCCGATTCACGCGTTGTCTGCATCAGTTCCCACGTGCACTGGACCCTGTCCATGCGACAGTCATCGAATACCTTGACGATTTCGGCCTCGACCAAGGGCAACGGCATCAGAAACGCGGCGGCGAAGCGATCCGCTTCACGTTCGACCACATCGTTCGACCCGGGCCCCAGATCGTTGGTCTCATGGAACTCGGTGCGTACGCTACTGTGCAGCAGCATGTGGCCAAGCTCGTGAGCGCACGTAAATCGGCACCGTCCCTCGTGGTCCGTCACTCCCTCGTGGATGAGGATCTCTCGCTCGCGGATGAACGTCGCACCGAGCACGCCATCGCCCAGATAGGAGAGATCCGCGAAGCCGAAATGGAACTCGAGTGGTGATTCGATCCATTGCTCGACGGGAATCGGAAGCGGTATCTGATCAAGCCCGAGCGACTTTCGGCATCGTTGCAGGCAGCTCCACGCCCGGCGTTCAATCACCCGCCGGCCATAGGACGGGTCGAATACTCGGGTTGGCAGCTTAACGCTCATCCTACCTGCGTTCCTTCCGCGTTTTCCCCGCGGCCATTTGCTCGGCCTGACGGATAAGCTGGTCCCACTGCTCGGCATTGAGCTTGCGAGCTGTCCGCAAGAATTGCGGCACCTTCTCCGCACTCATGGTGTCCTGTGTCGCCACCTCCTGAACCACTTCGTCCGCCTTGCTCCACGCCGCACGAAGCTCAGCCTCACCGATTCCATACGCCGCGCTGATCCTTTTCAGGAGCCCTTCGGAAGGTGTCCGTCGACCCTTCTCGATATCCGTGAGGTGCGCCGGCGCTATGGTCAACTCCCTTGCCATCTCGCGGAGTCCCTTCTTCAGGACCTCGACGCGCCGGCGACGGATGATGTCGCCGATGGATGGCTCGGGGTTCTGTGATCTGCGAAGTGCCATGCTGATCTCCATACACTGTTCACCTATATGCTAACACATAAACAGGCCGGAGTCAACCCCCCGGCGGCAAAAAATACCGTGCCCGACGGGACCGTGGAAAAGCCGCCCCCCGATTTGGCCACCTTCAGATGCGTTCACGGAACTCACGTGCTAGCATAGACTTCTGGGCCTTTGGCCCAATCGTCAGTCGCACAAGATGCCGCTGGCGTCATCGAGACGGGGGATATTTCCCGTTCAACCGAGCCTCACCAGCTCGGCCAAGGGGATGGCCTCACCAGCCGTCGCGGTATCCACCCGTAGAGCCGGATGCCTGGAGACAGGCTTGTCCGGATCGACGGAGGCTCGTCGAAGTAATCCCCCGTCTCACCAGCGGGGAGTAATCTCGACGTTCTATCCGATGGGGTTCTTTCAACACTTCCTCGAATCGGGGCGACGGAGAAACACCCCGCCGGTGCCGCCCGTTGGGCGGTCGCGTCGGGGCCGTGATGGTCGAAGCAGGTGCAAATCCTGTCCAGGGGGCTCGGGCCAAAGTCCGCCCATGCGGCGGACCTAATCGGGTGCAAAGCTCGTCAGGCTCGTTCAACCTCGGCTGGCGTGGGGAGTTCGCGACGTGGTGACACGCGCGACCGGACCCTTGACCGGGTTCGGCGATCCGCTCAAACAGCGGACGACGAAAAGCTCAACCATGAAAGGCCCGCAAGGGCTTGCCAGTGAGGCCAGTCGGAGACGGTGCCGCACCGCAAAGAATCATCGCTGAGGGGTAAGCTGGCGCTTCTCGTTTCGGCCGGCTGAAACCGCCTCATGCTCATGAGGTGGGGACTATGCCCGGGCGGGAGCCTGGGACATACGGCGATGACCCGAGGGGTAACGCCCTCTAGCGACGTGACCGATTGGCTGCAGATCATCACTAATCCGGGAAGCACTGCGGCGGCCGGCGTGGTGGCCGGTGTCCGCCATGGTCAGGCGGATGCTTGAAAAGCCGCAGTGTGGGAGTGTGCCGCAAGTAGGAGTCCGCCGTAGGCAGAGCGGCAGCCGCTGCAAGGCAGTGGCGGGGCCGTTCGTGCGGGACCGGGTGGTGCCGACCGCAATACGACGACGAAAGCGGCGACGGGTTCAACCCGTCTCGATGACGTGCCGGCCAGGGGTGTGCCCTGGCCGGTTCTGGGCAAGAGAGCGACGAATGGGTGTAAGATCTGCCCTGGCGGGCAGGGGTTGCACGCCGGCGTTGCGACGGCGAAGCGGTCGCGTGTGGTCCACGCGGCAGTTTTTGTCGAGGTTTCTTTTGGGCTACCGCTATGAATTGGGCATGGTCAACTCTGGAAACGAGTTCGACCATGCCCTGGCGGGCCAGTGGAGGTTTGTCATGTACGAGAGGATTGTCATCAGGTTGCGGGGGCGGGGTCCGCCCCCGCGGCGAAGGTTCTGTGCAGCGATGGGCATGGCTGGTGGTATCGTGTGCCTGGAGGGACGTGACGTTCAGGTCGGTTTTCCGAGGCAACGGGTGTACCTTTCGAGTGCATAACAGCATGAGGGTGGCTGTTGTCGAGAGGGGGCCCGGGGCCTTGTCGAGAGCAGCGCCCTTGCACGTACGCGAACAATTACCCATGCACAACGTGGTTGCACGTGTTCGTTGCGGCTTTCGGGGATTGTGCCGTTAAACAATCCCCTTCATCTCGGGTTTGGCCGTGGGGGGAGACGTGTATCGTTGTCGGGCGGTTTCGCTCGCCGGGTTCATTCAGCAGTTGGCCGTCGCCTACGTGGCGCACGGGTACTGGTTCTACGCCCGGGGCTGGATTCCCATCGACAAGGACCCTGAAGCCATTGACCGCAAGCTGATCGACCGCTATGGCATCGACGTATCCAAATGGGAGCGAGCCCGCCGGAAACGAGCTGGTCTGGCCAACCTGCATTACCTGCGCTTCGGACGAACGTTCGTTCTGATCGCCACGCACGGCCAGCACTGGTTCTTCGAGGCGGAAGCCAAAGCGATCCGCGATATCCGCCGCGTCCCCTTCAAGCTGGGCGGCTACAGCGTCAGCTTCCGCAATGGCCATGCGTCGGTCCGCATCGACCAGGAGACGTACAATCGGCTGAAGGCGTATTTCCTCTTCTTGGCTCCGCAAAGGTCGGCCGAACACATGGCAGCAGAGTTTCGGCTGCTGCACTTGGAACCATATGCTCCGGTACGTCGACAACTACTAAACCTATTCCGCGCGGTCAATCGCGTGCGTCGCGTTGCAGGCCTAGACGCGATTCCCGTTGCTTGTCTGGGCCTCCGAAGAAAGCCCGTTCAGCCCTTTGGGCTTCCACCCGTTTCCGAGTCAGCAGGTTAACAGGCCCACGGACCTTCGCGATACCGGGTCTGCCTTTGGGTTCGCCGCATGTCCAAAGGAAAACGCCAATACCGCCGCAACCTCATGATTGGCAGATACTTGCAAGAGGCACTGGTGGAGTCCTGGCCGCGTTCAAGAAGTAAGCCAGAAAAAAAATCTGGCTTACCCCTTGACGCCGGGCTATTCCTACGCATACTTATCAGCGGATTGGTTCATCGTCCTAGGCTGACCGGTGTGGCGGCTTGGGCAAGGCGAGGCGAGCCAACGACTCCTCTCGATATCGATTCCAATCCATTGAAAATTCGCTGAGAATGTCTACGTCGGCGGTCGTTCGCGCACGCATCGTCGATGTCGAAAGTCCAGTGCGCTCCAGGCTCTCTTCTCGGCCATAGCGCCGGGAGAAAGGAGGCCAGCAATGGCTACCGCAGTCCAACAGAAGGTGTCGACCAACCAGGTCCCACTCATTGCAGCAGACAAGGCCCTGATTTCGCTGAGATCATCCGGGCACGACTACTGCAGTGCCGTAGGTGAGGTGATTGACAACAGCCTACAGGCGAACGCCAACACCATTCGCGCTCGTGTCTTCACGGCTAAGAAGACGATCGGTAAGAACAAACGCGCAACGGAGGTCGTGGAACGCTTGGCCGTCGGGGATGACGGTGATGGGATGGATGTCGAGGTGCTGCACAACTCACTGAAGCTCGGCTACTCGACACGTTACAACGATCGCACGGGCATGGGCCGCTTCGGTGTTGGTGCCAAGATGGGCGGGATCTCCCAGGCCAAGCGGATCGAGATCTACAGTCGACAGAGTACAGATGACCCGTGGTTGCGCACCTATATTGACCTCGATGAGATCGAGGCCAAGAAGATGGAGCACATTCCAGCCCCGGAGCCGGCTGAGTTGCCTAACGGGTGCGAGGACCTCCCAGGCCCAAAGGGAACCCTCGTGGTCTGGTCGAAGACGGACCGGCTGGAGGAGAACGAATCCGGGGGCGGGCGCCGCGCCGATACGGTGCGGACAGATATTGTGCGTTACATCGCGAGGACTTTTCGGAAGTTTTTGGATAAGGGCATCGGCATTCAGTTCGACGGTAAGCCGGTCTTCTCACACGATCCACTGTTCTTGATGACTTCCACTCAGTTTCATCAGGACGGAGTACAGGATCCAGTTGCGGAAATCAAGGTCAGTGAGGCAATTGATTTCCCTATCCCCAGCGATCCTGCGCGCAAGTCCACCGTCCAAATCACACTTACGCTCCTCCCCAAGGATTTCCGCCGTGATCGAGGTGCCGGCGGAAACGAGTTCGCCAGAGATCGACGAATTTCGGAGAATGAAGGCATTTCAATCCTCCGTGCGGACCGTGAGATATTCAACGGCTTTATATCAGGCGTTCAACCTTCCCTTGACGGTCGTCCAATCGATCGGTTCATTGGGAAGGAGATTCGCTTCGAGCCCGAGCTCGACGAGTGCTTCCACGTTCGAAATGTCAAGAAAGGCGCTGAACCTATCGAAGGACTCCGCGACAAACTGAGGGAAAGGCTGTTTAACTCCATCAAGACCCTTCGCGATGAGGTGCGGCGTCACTTCGACGAGGTTGAGAAGCAGGTTCAGCTTGAGCAAGGTGTACATGCTGAAGCTGAAAAGATTGCCGCCGAGACCCAGCGCACCGCTAGAAAACCCAAAGCGGGGAAGGATACACCGCAGGCCGTGGTTGAGCAGAAGATTGAGGAGGCTGCTGAATCACTCGTCAAGGAGTTGCCCGAGGAGCAGAAGGCCAACAAGAAGGAGCAGGTGAAGGCTCGGATCAAGACTCAGCCATACACCGTGGTCCCTGAGAGCTGGCCTGGAAAGGAGATGTTTGTTGTTGAGCATCTCGGCTCGACAATGATCGTCAAGCTCAACATGCAGCATCCCTTTTACACAGAGGTTTACGCGAAGCTGTTATCAGCCGAGAAGAGAGAAGACGATGGGGATCTCGGTCGGCTCGCAAAGACCACGCGACTTGGGATCGACCTGCTCATCGCCGGCTACGCCCGCGGCGAGGGTGGTTTCGAGGATCTGACGGCAATCGATGCCGACGAGCTGCGCACCAATTGGGGCCTAGAGGTCCGAAGCCTCATTCAACACTGGAGGAAGAACCAGTAAGGAACCTTGGGGGAGGTGGAACGCGCCAGTGCGTTCCACCTCCTTCTCCTGACAGATACGACCCCATGAGATTGTGAGGGTACAGCGCCGTCCGAGTGCCGACCGGAACCTCCAGGAAACACCGTCATGACAACTGATAAGATTGATCCGCGCTCCTTGTTCAAGGCTTTCTACACCGCGGGAAACGAGAGTGAGATTGATGATGTGATGGCTCGCTACTCACCTTTTCTCGAGACTGCAGACAACTGGCGTCGTCTAGGCGGGATTGACAACAACTTCGGCGTCATTGAGAACCAACAGGCCTCGCCAATTGCTGCCCTCATCGAGAAACTGACCAACTCGATTGATGCTATCCTAATGCGGAGATGCCTCGAACAGGGTGTTGACCCACAATCCGAACTCGCACCCAGAAGCATGCACGAGGCTATTGAACGATTCTTTCCCCACCACAAGCTCTGGGATTACCCGAAGGCGGAGGTGCGCCGGCAGCAAGCGGAGCACATTCAGGTGCTTGCCGATGGTCCGCGAGGAGACACGTCGCTCATCATTTTTGATGATGGAGAAGGGCAACACCCCGAAGCTTTCGAAGACACATTTCTATCCTTGCTGCGCGGTAACAAGAACGACATCCACTTCGTTCAAGGCAAATACAATATGGGGGGTAGCGGCGCCATCGTGTTCTGTGGTCGCAATCGCTACCAGCTAATCGGATCTAGACGTTTTGACGGCACTGGCAGGTTTGGTTTCACGCTGATTCGGAAACACCCACTTTCCAATGAAGAGCGAACGAAGTACAAGAACACGTGGTACGAGTTTTTAGTTGTCAATGGCGCAATACCCGCGTTCGCGTGCTCAGAATTGGACCTCGGGCTTCATCAACGCAGATTCACGACAGGCACAATCATCAAGCTCTACTCGTATGATTTGCCCAGCGGCATTTCGGACATCTCTCGCGATTTAAACCAAAGCATCAATGAGTACCTGTTCGAGCCGGCCTTGCCGATGTACATCATAGAAAGTGAATCACGCTATCCCCACAACGTCCAGCGAGAACGACACCTGTATGGCCTAAAACGCCGTTTAGAGCAGGAGGACAGCGAGTACATTGAGGACTATTTCTCGGAAGAGGCTACATTGTCAGGCATTGGGACATTAAGGGCGACCTGTTATGTATTCCGGTCTCGGGCCAAGGGCAAGAATGCAAAGGAAACGCGAGAGAGCATCTCGCGAGAGTTTTTTAAGAACAACATGTCAGTCCTCTTCTCGGTCAACGGGCAGGTGCACGGGCACTACACCTCCGAGTTCATTACTCGGACATTGAAGATGAATCTCCTGCGAAACTATCTTCTGATACATGTGGACTGCACGCAGTTAGAACCAGACTTCCGCAACGAATTGACCATGGCTTCTCGCGACCGGCTCAAGGGCGGAGTAGAGTCTCGTCGCATTCGTGATGAACTGGGTAAGATACTTCGCAAGAGCAGGCTTAGCGAGATCAACAAACGACGGAAGGACGTTCTGGACCTTGACAGCAGCCAGGCCGACGAGTTGGTGCGGTCTTTCGCTGATAACCTGCCCCTGGATTCGGAGATGACCAAGCTCCTGGACCAGGTGTTCCAGTTGCATCGCTCGGATCCACAAGCGAAGAAGGATGGCTACCATCGCACAAAGCGTCAGAAGCAGCAGGCGACGGAGAATGACCGTCGTTTCGAGCCCAAACGATTCCCGTCCTTTTTCCGAATGCAGGGAGCGGAAGCTGGCGAGACGCCGGCCATCAGTATTCCCTACGGGAGCGAACGTAAGGTGCTGTTCTCAACCGACGTTGAGAACATGTATTTTGACCGGATCGAAGAGCCCGGAGACCTGGAAGTCGGCCTCTTGGACTACCAGGACAACAGCTCAGCCGGTGGTGGCAAGGCCGGTGGCAAGGGCGAGACTGTATCATCAGTCTTAAACATTAGGAGGTCCAGCCCGGACAACGGGACCATCAAGCTGCATCTCTCTCCGACGGAGGCCGTCAACGTTGGTGATGCCGTTAGGGTGAAGGTGACGTTGACCAGCCCTAACGGCGACTTCGAGCAAGGCTTCTGGGTGAAAGTCCGCGACCCGAAAAAACCCCCCAAGGACCGTCCGGACACGAAAGACGAGACCAATCGCGATCTTGGCCTGCCAGCCTATAAACTTGTAGCGAGTGCCCCGACGGAAGAAGGGTGGCTGTCATGGGACAATGCATCGGAGCTTGGGGCAGAGATGGATCACACCGTTGTCATGCACCCTGTCGCTGAAGGCGACACTCTAAGGACCATTCTGATCAACATGGACAGCTCGGTCTGGCTGAATTACCGCTCGAGTCTCGGGTCATCTCCGACACCCGAACAACTGCAGGTGGGACAGCGAAAGTACATCGCTTCGGTCTACTTTCACACGTTGTTTCTCTATATTATCATGAAAACACGCGGCTATCAGATTCAGCGGGAACGGCGCGATGGTGATCCTGAGCAAGTAGGTATCGAGGATTATCTCAAGGATGTGTTTCAGAGCTGTTATGCGGACTTCCTGATGAGGTTCAACATGACCTCGCTTATCGAGGCGCTGGCGGATTGACCGCGGGATCAGTGTGTGCCTCACTTCGCCAAACGCGGCTGGCAGAGCGGAGGACAAGAGCACGACTTGGTCTTGCTACCAGCGCGTGACAAGACGTGTGGGTCTCATGGAGATAAGTGTATGCGTCCGGAAGAGTCTGAATTGCTAAGGCACCGACTCGATTATGCATGGCGATACTTCGAGTCGGCCGCACGCCAGCGCATGCTGTTCTTCAACTACTATCTCATAGTCATGGGCATTCTGGTGAACGGATACGTATTAGCCATCAGAGAAGGACTGATCGCGGTGGCCGTCTTCGTATGCGTTTTCGGTATATTATCTTGTCTGGTGTTCATGGCCTTCGATGTTCGCACGCTCCGGTTTGTGCGGATGGCCGTTGATATTCTTGAGCACTTGGAGCGTAGTGTCCTGTTTTGTGATGGCTTTCCGTCCGTATCGAATCAGCTGGGGCTAATGCGGCGAGAAGCTGATCAGCGGCACGGCGCGAAATCGTGTTGGCTGACCTTCAGGGCAAGGCTTTTCGATCACAAGTACTGGATTCGCGGAATGCAGCTGCTGATCCTTCTTGCTTTCGCTTTGGGGGTCTATTACGCGATGTCGCGCACAGGTTCTCCTCCGGTAACAACAGGCGGATGATGAGAGCCACAGAATACCTTACTCAGGAGAATGCGTGGCGCCGTTCTGGGCAATTCGGTCTATAAGCGCGATCACCTCATGCGGCGACTTAACCACAGTTACCAAGGGATGCCAGTGAAATACGTTCTCTCGGCGCCCCCAGACAACAACGGGCCGTCCTGCAGCTAAGGCCATGCCGGTCTCAACATGCTTTCCGCCGGGTACCGTGCGCCCCTCTTCTTCAGCAATGAGAACGAGTACGTCGGCCGCTGCGACGTCCTCAGCATCCATGAGTGCGAGCCGTGCCCTCTCTTCGTCTGAGTACGCGCCGTGTCCAGCGTGGAATCTCGTATCTTCGACAATCCATCTAGCTGTGCATTCGTGCCCCCGACCGAGAATGAGGTCGCGCAGTTTCGATGCGAGCTCTTGAGAATGGGATGCAATGAAGACCTTCATACAAGGATGACCTCAAATATGGCAGAAGGAGCACGGCATCGAGGTGCCGTCAGCGTCGTCAATGTCGCCGAGAACGTGCAGCAGTGGTTGGCCGGCGTTTTGCTTTTGAGCCTTTCTCAGTTCTATAGTCCGCTTCTCCTTGATCTCAGCGACACGGCCGGGATGCTCCAACTCATCGAGAGATTCCCGCTCGCTCCAAGTGTAGCGCTGGCCGGTCTCGGGGTCGATCTTCTCGTAGCTTTTTGCCTTCTCAAACAGGTCTGGATGATTCTCCCTCAGCCCCAGCCACTCGTGCTTGCGTTGATAAAAGCAGAAGTAGCAGCCGGAGCGGGTGCGCCACGAGTAGTACTTGGGAAACTGGATACCACTCTCTGCGAGTATGCGGTGGATGGCCTCCAGGTCGAAACCGGCCTCCACAAAGGGATACACCGGTGTGATATTGGGCTTAGTCGGCCTATAACCTTCTCGATCCTCATCAGCGCGGATGCCGACGTACATCTTTACTGAGTCGTCTCCAATGTACTTCTCAAAGGGTTTAATCTTCAACATCTTTGTGCACCACCGCATGCGTGAGGACGGGAGGTAGCCCCCGTACTGCCTAAGCCAGAAATCGAAACCCCGGTCATCGCGCAATCGTACAATCTCTTTGCCAAGGTATGCCTCAAGCTTGTCGAGATACTCGTACGTTTCCGAAAGTTCCTTATCCGTGTCAGAAAACACGTATTCCAGCCCACGAATGCGATCGCGCAGGTAAATTGCCAGTGCCGTGCTGTCTTTCCCCCCCGACAATGACACAATGTGTCGTATAAGTGGCGTGGTCACAACTTAGCTCCTTCCTTGGATGGTTCGCACGAATCAAGGCGGCCAACTGCGCGATGGTGCAGCACACGGCACAGAGCAACCATGGCTGCCGCAGAATCCTGCTTGTCAAGGATTCTGGCCAGCTGCTTCGCAATGGCTTGCACCGAGAGCTCCTTACTGGGGTCAACGTGAAACGTGTGGTCAATCTGGCCGAAACGCGTGCTCGTCACTGCGAATCGGATTGATTCAAGACCATTGGATTGACCACTATTGGGCGGACGAGTGGCTACCGTAGCCTCCAGTAGATTGAAACGGCGCACGAATTGCTGCAGACGGATGCCAAAGTGGGCGAGGTCCTCATCCCGCCACTTCGTTGGCAATCGTTCTGCGAGCAGCGACGTCACACCCTCTAGCCAGTCTTGTTCAGAGCCGGACTCGTCCGCGACTCGCTCAATAAACATCCGCATATCGCGCTCAACCGCGAACTCGGAAAGCGCCGACGCCCGTTCATGCAGGCGGGCTCGAACGTGCGCCGTTTCGACTCCCGTTCCGAAGGCTTCTCCGAGCGATCGCCACAAGCTAGCGACGAGCTTCGGGAAGCAATCCCTTAGCTCGATAATCGCTTCCTTGAGCCGGGTAATGTAAAGGTCTACGTCCTTTGATCGTCGGCGTCGATCCCCGGGCTGGAACGGCAGAACGCCCACAGCATTCGGAAGGTCCTCCAGGAGCATGGTCTCTGGTTCCTTCGCAGTCATCAAGGTGGTACGAGTATCGCGAGTGCGAGTCGAAAGTCCTTCGGTCTTCTGTGTATACTCCGGCAACGACCGCATGAACCGTATGAGCAGACGGGCAATAGTCACTACCTGCTGCTTACTGTCACGTTCTGAAATGTCAGTCTGACCCAGGAGTGTGGCTAGTCTCCCGAATACTTCTGACCTTACGCCGGTGATGCGCAACTGCCGCACCGAGAAGTCAACCGGCCTCTTGATTAAATCTTCGAAGAGAGCGCAAGTCAGTGACGGCTGAAACTCACCGTTCTTGTATAGAGCTACGTCTGATTCGCGAGCCAGCAGTGCAGCGCACACCAACACCGGAATCGGGCCGTCACGAAGGCCAAAGGGAGGACGACGAAGCTGGCCGAAAAGATCTTCGACGGACTTTGCCGATTGCTCCGACTTGGAGAAGAAATCATCGATCTCCTGGAAAAGTTCATACGCCGACCTCGGCCGCTTCCTGTGAGATGCAGACGGCTGCCGAAAGCCCCAGACACCCTTGTGTTCGCCGTGTACACCAAGGCCTTCGCTGGAGAGAAGCGACCTGTAGATGCTTCGCTCAGGCGGATTCCCCTCTAACCCAAGATACGGGGTACTTCTGCTCTCGATCATGCGCTCGATGAGATTCCTCCGAGCTGCCGCCGCCGAGCTAGACAACTCTTGCCGATTAATGATTTCGTTGTCGATTGCCGGAGCACTGCAGAATACCTCATCGGAAATACGGGAGAGCTGTTCGTTGAGTTGGCGGTGGTCCTGTATTCGTATCTTTCTTCCTTTGTGATACCATGTCCGCTCCTCCCCAGCTGAGGATAAGAGTCCGTCGACAAGTAGCCGGACATGGCGGTCCACGTCCGACCTTCTGGCATACAGCTCACGGCGCGCAGTCTTATCATGGCCTAGTTCAGGGGTATTTCGTTCGACCCAATCGATAGCTGCCATTTCGAGTGCTAGGCTTGTCAGGCGCTCTGCCGGAGGAACGACCAACACCAGGGATCGCACATCGAGTTGTTTCAGATCACTCTTGCTCGGCTCGGAAGTCTGCCCGCGAGTAAGCAGTAGCACGACAATACGGCCATCGTGGTCATATTCCTGTGTAGCGATGTGATGGAGCTGCGAGTGCTCAGCAAACCGGACCTCGAAGAATCGCAGTGTACCGGTCTCGTACGAATGGCGTCGGGCTAGAATTGGCCGAATTCGATAGTGCTTCTCCAGCAGTGCCGCAGCCCCAACGGTATCCCGCAAACGAGTACGCCCTTCGGAAAGGCGCGCCTCCACGTCGACGTCACTGCCCTCCCATATAGCTAGGCTTTCGTTGTACTTCCGATAGACGACAACTGATGCAGATTCAAGTTCGTCGATGGCGTTATCGATGGCGTCGGCACTCAATCGGTTAAATAGTGCATATTTGAGGACATCACGAGAGGCGCGAACGTCATACCAGCGCGCGGCGATGGCCAACATGGCAATCGCTCGTAGCAGTACCACCGCATTAGCGGACAGTGAGTTATGTCTTGATTCCGCGTCGAAGGCTTCTGCCCACCGCTTACCATCGCTGGTATGCAGTAACGCATTGCCAAGGGAGCCGCGCAAATGGTCGTATAGATGCACAACATCAAACAGGTGATGCTTGCCATCACCGTTGGCTCGCACCCATGCTTTCAGTGCACTGGGCTCCTCGGACGCCAGAAAACTGAATGCTGACCTTTCATTCTGGCCAACACGCCGAAACACTGGTCCCAGGAGGGCTGCAGTAAGTGGGTGGAGTGGAGCACAGGACTGGAGCAACTCCCGACCTTCGGCTTCTGCAAGACCCGGGGGGGCAATATGCAGCCTCCAGAGGTTCCCGGCAAGCTCTGCAACCTCTCGGCAAGCACGCTCAGATAAAGGGGTCTTATCGGATTTGCGGCTCTGTTCGGAGGCCTGAGCAACAAAGCGAAGCAGTTGACTCGGCGGCTCTTCGAATGCAATGTCCTCAAAGCGCCCACGAATCTTCTCCCATTCTGCCCGTTCAACGCCCGGCAGCATAGAGGCGTACTCGCGGAAATCTTGGTGGAGAACGCCGATCACTGAGAAGTGTCCTTCGCTCCTTACTGCGTACTCCGCGAGCTGCTGGAGCAGGAACACGTCTGAGGATTCGGGGTGGCTGGCTGCAAACTCAAGAAACTTGCCCAGTTCATCGAGGACGAGCAATAGCCCACGCCTTGAGGATGACCTCTTCGTGGCTTCAACGACCCCCTGAACCACCTCTAGAACAGTGGTTGATGATGAGCCGTTCGAGCTAGAGCTACCGCGTAGAAGTCGCTTTGCCTTTGTCTGAAACGGTGCTGCCTTCCTTTGTCGGCAAAGAGCGGGAGAAGTCGCGATTACGCGCAGAACGGCGTTTGAGATGGGTTCGGCAGAACCGGACACCATGAGGAAGTCCAGCGCCGCACGTTCCTTGATCCTCGAAGAGAGCCGCTTGGCTAGCCGTGAATCACTGTGGCTCAGACGCCGTATCGCAGCTCTTGATGCCGCAGTGTCATCGGCAGAAAGAAGATGGGCTACATAAAGGCAGAATGCCGACTTCCCGGTCCCAAATGGCCCCACAAGTGACCATGCACCACCTTGGCCTCGATCAAGCGTGTCGAGTATCCGTGTCGTCGCGCGCAATGCATTCTGCGTAACAACGTAGTTTTCGGTGACAGCCGCAAGACCATAGTCGTGATCGATTCGTACGGATCGAAGAAACAGCCCAGATCCAGCGAACGCTTTCTTGGGGGACTTAGGTAACATGTTGTACCCCCTTTGTGCGACGACCCGATGAGCATCGCAACAGGTCTAGAGGGTCGCTTAGCTCTTCGTGACGGATCGCCTGCCTGAGGCCGGCGGTTGAGTCGTAAGTGATAGCATCATGCGTATGTGCACCTAGTCTGTCCATGTATTCTACACAAGCGTTCTCAGAGAGCTTGAATACTTGCCCGGGGCTCCCGGGCGCGTATGCCATCCGATGGAAGCTCAGGGTATCCGAGTCGGGCGACTCGCGCCGCCAGAAATCGACGACAGCGTAAGCAAACACTAAGGAGGGAAGCGTCGGCCGTGAACTGCGTTCAAGCAGTATTCTTCCGGTGGTTGCTTCACGCATCAGTAAAGCCAATTCGCACAAGGGTGAGTCGTAAGTGTCCTCACGCGACAACCGTTTGTCTGGTTCGGCGTGCGTGTAGCTCCGCACAAAACACGACAAATCTCTTTCGATTGTTCCTGGAGACGGCTGCTTGCTACTGTGGCGCTCGGCGAAGTCAAGGAGTTCATGGGTTGCTGATTCAAGGGTAAACCACGACTCGCGCAGCTCATTGAACAAGTAGAACCATGTGGTGGGAGAGAGAATCTCTGTGCCATGGCTCGGATCAGACGTCTTAGAGGGTTGTCTTCGCGACGCTAGGTTCCAATGAACAAGCCAGATAGTTGCGGGATCTTCCAGAAAGGGATCGACGCCGTTTCCCGCGAAAAGGTAATCGCCGAATGGAGTCGGTGAGTATCGGCCGCCGCGCCTATCACTCGCGTCGGGGCGGATCACATCGGCACGACTTGCCCAATGCCTGATAGCGCGTACCATGTTCTTTCCGACGCCGAGGCGTACGACGGCATCATCGCTTCCGAAAAGCGTTGGATCCGATGTTACCCCCCGGACCGCTTTCGTGAGCCAAGCGAATCGCAAAGGGAAGCTCTCGTGACCCGAGAAGCTTATCGACTGGATGGATTCGGGGTGTCTCATCCAGGCGATTATAGCCGGCGGCTTGTATTCTGTTAAGTCAGCCCGCCCCGGATTTCTGAAATAGCTGCGAGCCGGCATGACAGCGAGCCTAACCGGCGGGAGAGAAGTCGTAACCTCATCGCAAGCAATAACTTACGAAAGATGTGCGAACGGCTTCGGTCGGTCCATTGGCTTTTTCTCAAGGTGAGCGCGGTGATTTGAGCGGATTCGGTAGCCCAGGCGTCTTGAGGGACTCGGGGGACAGAAGCGGTGCGATTGTCAATTCGCGCCGATGGCCAGTACGCACGATGGACAGTAGACCCTCCCGTCCTCGCCGATCCGCCATCCCACCCGGTTCAGCGCCGCGACCGACTGCTCTCGCTCTTCGTCGGTCATCGTGTTGTTAATGACCTGATTGGGCATGTAGCATCCGTTTCCACGACGCGAGCAAACAACATGTACGTTCTTCTGCTCATTCACTGCATCGTCTTGCGTGAGCTCTCGGAACTTCATAATCCTGCTCCTATCACCTCGGTTTGCCATACTACGATTATCCGATCAATTCAGAACAGGTCTTCGAGCGCGGCCTCCTTCTGGGCCTGGGACGGCTGAACGTAACGCCAAATGTATCGCTCGGAGCTTTGGCCGGATAGCTCCATTGCGTACTGAACACCATGCTTCTCGGCCGCGCGGCGAAGACACGTGTGCCGCAGGGCGTGGGCATGGAGATTGATCTTCTGGTCATCGGGGAATCGTGCGTTGGCCTGGGCGGCGATGGCCCGCAGGGCGGCATCAACGTTCTGACGTGCCAGGCGCTTGCCGGCCCTGGAGCAGAACAGCGGACCCGGCCGCCGGCCGCGTACGTCATCCAGATACGTGTCGAGGGCTTCCCGGGCCTCGCCGGCGACGAACACCGAACGGGTGACCTTGCGGCCCTTACGCTTCACGTTGAGGAAGTGCTTGTCCTGATATTGGTCGAGATCCAGCCGAAGCAACTCGGAAACCCGCATCCCCGTCCGCAGCAGCACCTGGAAGATGGCCCAATCCCGGATGGGGTGCTGGTTCTTCCGCCGCTTCAGGTGCACGAGCTGCTCGGCGGCGGCCTTGAGCCGGGTGACCTCGATGTCTGTGAGCCCCTTCCATTCGGGGTCATCCACGCTGATGTCAGCGATCCGCTCGGTCGGGTTGCCGGCCAGGAACGCTCGGCGGTGGTGAACCCACCGGGCACAGTGCCGCAGGGTGGCGAGAATCCGGTTGATCGTGGTGGGGCTGCGTTTTTCGTGCTGGAGCTTCTTGACGAAGTCGCCGGTGATGGACCGGGTCCACTGGTCGGGGTGGTCGCTGCCGGTCGCCTGGCCGAAGAAATCGAGGAATGCGTTCAGGTCCCGGGTCTTGGCCTGGATGGTATTCTCGGCGTTCGCCCCGGCCTCCAGACCCATGTACAGGTTGAACCACGCGATGAGGCTGTCCCGCTTTCCGGGGCAGACGGGGTGCTCCGTGGCCGCTCGCCGGGGCATGATCTGGGTTCCAACCATGGGCGGATCATAACCCAGCTTCTTATGTCACGCAAACCCTTTCGTTTTCAGCCGCGATTTGCCCCCGTTTCCCGTGTCCAGACGGCCATGTCGCGTGTCATAAGGTACATTATGACATGCTATCAGCACACACCCAGCACGCATCGCGCCCGCGTTGCCGAGCGCTGCGGCGACAATCAGAGGGAGGCCAGCTTCACTTCGGCAGACTCGGCCTCCTGGCAGCTTACCTACGTTCCCAGCTCCTCACGAGTTGAGACCCGCGTGGGCCTTCGTTGGCCGAGGTCGGGATGAAGTCCGTTGCAGTGGTGATCCGGGCCCGGACCAGATTGGCCGATCGGATGTGCTGGTTGCTTTCCGACCAGTCCAGGCTGGCTGCTCGGGCCTCCCTGCCTTGGACCGGATTGCCGGCTGAATCCGTGCCACGGATGAAGTAGAACGCTCCCGGCCCATAGGTACGACCAGTGCCGTCGTCTTTGCCGATGATGGCTCCCGAGACAGGGAGTTTTCCAAAGTGGGTCTTCTGCTCGAACGGCGGCAGCCAGGCGGACATGTCCCGGATAGCAACGTCGTAGATCAGCATGTCGACAAAGCCGATGATTTCCCAGGCCGCGGACGGATCGACCACGGGATCCCAGTCTGACATCGGGCCGGGATCGGCATCGAACGCGCCATCAACATCCTGGCAGCAGGTCCCAGCAGGCCCTCGCACTCCGATGACCGGCACCTTCACCTTCCACACCGGCGTCTCGTCATCGACGCCTTCGGCCGGCACGACGAACAACCGTCCCAATACGCCCTTGCTGTCCCAGAAGGCCTTGATCGTGTCCGCATAGTCTATTTTGTCAAACAAGTGTGGATCGGCGGGAACACAAGCGTCAAGACATTCGAAGTAAGTCATCCACTCATCGTAACACTCAGGATCATCGAAGTCCCAGCACTCGGGTTCCACGCATTCCGGGCATTGATTCGTTGGCTCCAAGTCCCACCATGTTGACAACCGCTCTACCGCATCGGGTGCCTCGACATCGTTGCCGTCTATATCGACCCAATACCCGGCCAGTTCGTTGTCGTACCACCATTGAACCAAATCACCTGTATCCAGGGCAGACTGACCATAAACTACGTCGGCCCGCGCGCCGGAAGACGAACACATGTGATCCACGCCGGTGGTGGCGCATTGCAGCTTGACCCGACGCGAGCTGCACAGACCACGATCCCAGATGTACCGTCCTGAAGCCCAATCATTCGTCGGCTGGTCCGGTGGGCCACCGATGACTCCATCCCGATCAGCGTCGATTCCGGTATGCGTTCTTGCATGGCCCCAGAGTTCCTGGGTCGAGTACGAACGCACGGTAAGCTCAATGTAGTTGTTCTCGATCGTGCCAAGTTCCGTGGAACCGTATTCGGGATTCGAAGCCTGGGCTCCTGGGCCGAAGGCTCCGACGATTCGATTCCAGACCTCATCCTCGCCAGAAGTTAGACCGGAGCCCAACGGATGGAAAACCTCGCCAATCCGTGCTGCCACCGTTCCAGGGCCGCCACCGCCAAGGATGCTCAGCACCGCGGCCTGGTCGACGCCGCCGCCTGCAGAACCGGCAGGTAGCCCGACGAGGGCTGCGTGATCGCTGGCCATGACTTCGGTTTTTCCAAACAATCCGTCGATGTATTCACCGTAAGGTTCTTCGATGGTGTGGGGCGGAAACCACCCCGCGAGCGGCAGCTTCCTATCCAGACCGCCGTCATAGACCTCATCGTCGTGATGCAGAGGGTACGATCCCTCCCCTCGCCAATACGGACCCATCATCATGCGATGATAGGCAAAATAACCCGGAGCATTCGGATCATCGAACGTACCCGTGAAGAAGTTCCGGAAGTAATTATCTCCGAACTGCCCCACGCGGAGTTGTTCATCTCCTTCCTCCCAGAGGTACTCATCGTCCAGATCCTTGTACACCTCGCTGCAGGGCGTGTACGGAAAGGTGGGCATATTGTTGCAGTTAGGGCCTTCGCCGCCACAGTATCGGGCGGCTTGGGTGAAGATGCGTTCGGTCACAGCCATTCGTGGCCCCTGGAACTCACCGTACTCGTCCAACAGCGAACAGACCGGGATGGCGAACGGGGCGACCATGACCTCTTCCACCGGTCCGGCTATGGCCAGGGCCGTTGCCTTCACTGGCACCGTGCCAGAGCCGGGCGGCCAAGCTGGAACGGCTGGCCGCTCCAGTTCCACCAGCATCGCGTTGGCCGCCACGAACGGCGGAATGTTCGGATTGGCCGTCACCCAGCCGGTATACGTGGCCGGGTCATGCTCCAGCGACTCGAAGACGACTTCGCCTGCATCATCCCGGTAGCACCGCCCTCGTTGAATCCGCACGATCAGGTTTTTATCCGCATCTTGGCCGGTGCGGCCGCTGGTGGCGTAGTTCCAGGCAAGCAGCTTGTCCCAGGTGTTGTCCAGCGTACTTGCATCGTCGACCACCTCCGCCAGCGCGGGGTTCACCGCCAGGCTTGTGCTAAGCCCGGACGTATTCGGTGCACTGCGGGAAGCCAGAACGCCCAGGCTTGCCTGCAGCGAGAGCGCCCAGCCGCTACCTGAGCAGTTCAGGCTGTCGACCGCCGTCCGGGCAGCCTCATCCGCCGCCGATTGCAGGCTTGACTGGAGCGGGTCACCACAATCCAGATCGGCCGGGTTGTTTGCGCCGCTGAAACATCGCTGGAATATGCCGAAATCGGACTGATCCACATCGATATCAGCGTCGAAGTCGGCGGCGATTTGGCCATTGCCGTCGGGAGTCAGTGTACACCCAGGCTCAGGCTCCGGCAGTACCGCCGGGTTGTAGGGAACCGCCGGACCGGTTGCACAATCCTCGAACATTTCCAGATCGTCCGCATCCACATCACCGTCCTGATCGAAATCTGCCCGTGCGTACGTGCGCGTCGTGACTTTACCAGCGACGTAAGACCAGTTCTCGCCCATGCTGGCGAGGCTGCCGGGGCCCTCGGCGCCCAGATACTCGCCGCGCTCGTACCAGTCGAATTCTGTGCCGATGGTTGTGCCGCCGCCGGCACTCATGGCGATTGAGCTGATCGTCGCGGGCGAGGCCAACCGGCTCTCGGGTACCAGCACCACCAGATGCGTCTGGCCGGGCACTGTCGCGATGTGCAGACTGCTCACATCTACCTCCGCGTAGCGAAGGTTGAAACTGCTCAGAAAGCTGCCGATGACGTTGGTCCAGCCGGCGTTGGACGGAACGTCGAACACCGCTTCCCAGTTCGGGTTCGGGGCCGGGCTGTACATGTCGGCCAGGGAGAAGCTCGCCGTATCGAGGAAGAACCGGAACCGCCAGCGAAGCTCCTGGATGTCGCCGCCATTGGGCTCCCCCATGACCGAGGCGTGAGCCCAGATGACGCCGACCTTCGACAGTTGCTGGCCGTTGCCCGTGATGGCGATGCCGGCCACGCCGCTCCAGCCGGGATCCGGATCGACGAAGTGGTCCAGAATGCCGCCGCCATCGTCATCCCACGCGGCGGGGTCAGTCACATGATCCTTGAGAACGGTTGTCGCACCCCAACCAACTGTGCTGCACATCGCAGGGATTACCCATACCAGCATCGTGGGTTTCAGGTACTGTCGCATCCGTCGCACCTCCACATTAAACCTCGGCGTTGATCCTCTTGTTGTCCTATCCTCTGGCCACCGACCTCGCCTTGCCGACTCCAGCACATGCGCGGCATCAGACGGCATCAGTTCGCGCAGCTCGGCTCCCCCGGGCTGCCTTCACCGCTGTAGCAGCGCTGGAACGAACCGAAATCTGACTGATCTACGTCGTTGTCCTCGTCAAAGTCGGCAGCGATATGGCCATTGCCATCTGGCGTCAGGGTGCAGCCAGGCTCGGGTTCGGGCAGTTCTGCCTGGTTGTACGGAATCGCCGGGCCTGTCGCACAAGCCTCGAACACATTGAGATCATCCCCGTCTACATGGCCGTCGTGGTTGAAGTCTGCCCGCACGAACACGGTGATCAGCCTTTGTTCAGGCGCCCATGCCGAGCCGGCGTATGCAGGGTCGATAGCCTGCACACTCCAATAGTACACGCCGGGGGGTAAACCATTCAGCACCCACGACAGACGTTTCTGGGCGTTGCCGGTAGCGGGGAGGCGCCGCTCACCTGTGATCGGGTCCGACATTCCCGAAAACACGTCATCTATTCCGGTTGCAGTGCCCACGCGAAGGTTGTAGCTCAGCCCGGCGACAGGGGTTTCGACATCTTCCGCCGCATCCCATTCAAAAGCGAGGGAGTCCTCCTGAAACGTCGCCAGGAGCCCTCCCGGAGTCGACGGGAGCGTGTTCGCCGGCGTGCCTTCGTTCCGGTATAGCTTCGATATCGGCGTGGCCCCAGCAATGCCACCGCAAAGCAGCAGGTCCAGATCGCCGTCATTGTCGTAGTCGCCCCAGGCCAGGGAAGGTGATGTTACGATGGCAAGAGGTGTTGCGCTGTTCACAAATGTGCCTTCGTCGTTCCGGTAGATGCGACTGCTGTGGGTGCTAATGAAGGGCGGAACATAGCCCGTTCCGGCCACTGCGAGATCCAGGTCTCCGTCGTTGTCACAGTCGCCCCAACTGATGGACCCATACACCCCGGTCAGAGCCGCACCGATGTTGATGAAAACGCCATCATCATTCCGATAGATGCGGCTGATTTGGGTATAGGTTCCCGAGGAGCCGGCCAAGGCTAAATCCAGATCACCGTCACTGTCGTAGTCTCCCCAGGCCAAACTGCACGGACTGACCCCGGTTAACCCCGCGCCGGCATCGACAAAAGCACCGCCGCCATTACGGTAGATGCTGCTGACTCGGGTGGCCCCGGTGCTTCCAGCCAGGGCCAAATCGAGGTCGCCGTCATTGTCATAGTCGCCCCATACCAGACTGCAGCCATCTATTCCTGGCAAACCGGCGTTGATGTCTGTGAATGCATCTCCTTCATTTCGGTAAACAATGCTGATTCGAGCGGTACCAGTATTACCAGCCAGCGCCAAGTCAAGATCACCGTCGTTGTCGCAGTCTCCCCAGGCCAGGCTGCAACTGCTTACTCCGGTGAGGCCCGCATGGATGTCAGCAAACACACCCTCATCATTGCGGTATACGCCGCTGATTCGCGTGGTGCCCGTGTTGCCTGCCAACGCCAGATCAAGGTCGCCGTCACCGTCGTAGTCACCCCAGGCCAATCGGCAGCCGTCCACTCCCGGCAAGCCGGCTCCGATGTCAACAAACGCGCCTCCATCATTCCGGTAGATGATACTCACGCGCGTTGTGCCGGTGTTGCCCGCCAACGCGAGATCCAGATCACCGTCGTTGTCGTAGTCTCCCCATGCGGTGGCGCCCATAACGCCTGCAAGGCTGGCACCGGTTTCACGGAAACCAATCGCCGTAAAGCTTCCTTCCTCCGCCCAGGGAGATCCCATGAAAGCGGTGTCCACCGCCTGTACGCTCCAGTAGTAGTCTCCCGCAAGGTTCTTCAGCTCCAAAGCGAGACGGGCTTGTGCATTGCCGGTCGCCGGAATCAGACGCACACCTGAAGACCGGTCCGCCATGCCGGAGAGCACATCCGCCGCCCCCGGGCTGGTGCCGACTCTGACGTTGTACGAAAGACCGCCGGCCGGTGTCTGGCCATCGGTGGCGGCCTGCCAAGTCAGCGTCGTCAGGTTCATGACTGCGGAGGCAGCGAGGCCCGTCGGAGCTGAAGGTGGAGCGTTGAAGACCCCACCATCGTTGCGAAACACGGTGTTTCCACTGCTGCCCCCGGTCAACGCCAGATCCAGATCGCCGTCGTTATCGTAGTCCCCCCAGGCCAGCCAGTTGGCGCCCAAAAGTCCCGCCGCAATGTCGATGAACGTGCCTGCTTCGTTGCGGTAGATATGTGCGATCGTCGTTGCCCCATCGCTGCCGGCTACTGCGAGATCCAGATCGCCGTCATTGTCAAAGTCGCCCCACCCAACCGAGCAATCGCTCACGCCGGTCAAGCTGGCGGCAATGTCAACGAGCAGACCTGCGTCATTGCGGTAGATGCGCGTCAAGCGGGTAGTGCCGTCGGAACCGGCAAGGGCCAGATCGGGATCACCGTCGTTATCGTAATCCCCCCAGGCCAGCGAACAGTGATCCACCCCCGGAAGCGCGGCGGCAATATCGGTAAAGTTCCCTCCGTTGTTGCGATAGATCGTGGTCACCCGTCCGCTGCCGCTAATCCCTGCCAGAGCCAGATCCAGATCGCCGTCATTGTCGTAATCAGCCCAGCCGAGACTGGAGAATCTTACGCCGGCGAGAGTCGCGCCAACCTCCACAAAGCTCCCCTGGTCGTTACGGTAAATCTTGGTAACGCCGCTGGCACCATCAGAGCCCGATATGGCTAGGTCCAGATCTCCATCATTGTCGTAATCGCCCCAGGCCAGTGAGCCATACATTACGTTAGTCAGGTTGGCTCCAGTATTGACGAACGTGCCCGAATCGTTTCTCAAGAGACCGCAAACCGCATCATATGATATTGAAGACTGCCCGCTGACAATGAGGTCCAAGTCTCCGTCAGCGTCGTAATCGCCCCAGGCGCTCGCCTCGCCTGCGAATACGTCAAGCACCACCTGCGAGTATGGTGTCCCCTGAAACGGCCCTCCGCGCTCATTGTGGTAGATCCTAGTATAGCCGTGACCGGCAACAGCGAGATCAAGATCACCGTCCTTGTCGTAATCTGCCCAGGCGAGTGAGCAGTCACGCACTCCGGTCAGTCCCGCGCGAATGTCGGTGAATGAGGGGCCGTCATTTCGATAGACGATACTGGTTTGGCTGCTGCTTCCTGTGGCACCCGCGAGAGCGAGGTCCAGGTCGCCGTCGCTGTCGTAGTCACCCCAGCCAACCGCGCAGCCATACACCCCGGTCAGCCCCGCCCCGATGTCCGCGAAGATGCCCGCATCGTTACGATAGATCGCAGCCATTTTGACGCTTCCGGTATGTCCGGTCAGAACCAGGTCCGGATCACCATCATCGTCATAATCACCCCAGGCAGCGGCGCAGTCACTGACGCCAGGTAGACCTGCTCCGATGTCGGTGAATGTGCCCCCGTCGTTGCGATAGATTGTGCTCAGCCTGCCGCCAATGGCGATGCCAGCAACGATGAGGTCCGGGTCGTTGTCTTTGTCGTAATCACCCCAGGCGACCGCGCACTCGCTGACACCAAGCAGACCTGCTCCGATGTCGGTGAAGGTGCCTCCGTCGTTACGATAGAGGGCGGTTATCCTGACGCTTCCCGTGTAGCCTGCCAGAAGGAGGTCCAGGTCGTCGTCCTTGTCGTAATCGCCCCAGGCGACGGCGCAGTAGCTGACGCCCGTCAACCCCGCGTTGATATCCGTGAAGACGCCCGCGTCGTTTCGGTAAACACGACTGATTCGCGTACTCCCGGTACTGCCGGCCAAAACAAGGTCTGGGTCGTTATCCTTGTCATAATCGCCCCACGCCAAGGCGCAGTAATGCACTCCGGGCAGGCCTGCATTGATATCCGTGAATACACCGTCATCGTTGCGGTAGATGATGGTGGTCGGCGTGGACCCGCCGGCCACAGCCAGATCGAGGTCTCCGTCAGCGTCAAAATCCGCCCATGCAATGGAGCAGTATTGCAGGCCCAACAATCCGGCTCCGATATCCGTGAATGTCACGCCGGGCATGTTCCGCGTCACCTTTCCCCCGGCGGCTACGTCCAGGTATCCGTCATTGTCGTAGTCGCCCCAGGCAACCTGCGCTCCGGGTATAGTGGCGTAGCCATCCGTGAACGGCTGCCCGGTCGCATGCCTGTTTCCGACGGCCATACACAATCCGACGACGACTAACGATAGTCTGATGGTTGATTTGACCGTCATGTCCCTGCTCCTGACTCTTTGGGGCGGGCGGCGATAGACCAGGTTCTCTTCCAGGCTTCTTGCCGCCGTCATTCTTATCACTTCTTCATCCTGTTTTACACGCTTGCCTGCCCAACTCAGTCCGCGCAGGCCGAATCAGCCGTGCTTCCTGCACCGCTGTAGCAGCGCTGGAACGAGCCGAAATCTGATTGATCTACGTCGTTGTCCTCGTCAAAATCGGCGGCGATATGGCCGTTGCCGTCGGGCGTCAGCGTGCAGCCCGGATCAGATTCGGGCAGTTCGGCCAGGTTGTACGGAATCGCCGGGCCGGTCGCACAGGCTTCGAAGACCGTCAGGTCATCGCCGTCCACGTCGCCGTCGGCATCGAAGTCCGCCTTGGCGGTGGGGAAGAATTCATACGCCCCCATATCCACGATCGGCGGCGTGCCCGCACCGGTGTCAATCGTGTCTGGATCGTCAAAGAACCGAGCCCAGCCAGCCAAGTCAAACGGCAACGGCTCGCCTAAGTCACCGTCGTCGTCGAGGTCGTCGGAATCGGCTGGCACACGAGCGTTGTTCGCGGCATCGAGGCAGGGCGAGTCAGCCTCCAGACGCAGGTCGCCAAGAACGTCGTCCGTGGTCCCCCAGATACAGTCCGGTCCCGGGTTGGCGGCGCGAAACAGAGGATCGGCTGAGATATTGCCGCCACTCCCGGTAGGATCACTGATACCGGAGAAGTTGTAATCCGTGTTGCCAAAGACGCAACTGTGGTCAAGCACCGCTCCAGCTTCGTCGTATATGCCGGAGGAGTTGAAGGCCACGATCGTGTTGGCGATGACATAGCTGCCGCCGTGGTCACCCACGGCAGTATAGACTGCACCCCCTTGCGAAGCAGAGTTCCCCACGACTGTGGAATTGGCCATCTGGGGGGGGCTCCAGGATGAAGCGGAATAGAGTCCGCCGCCAACGCCGTCATAGTACACACCGTCAAAGAGGTATCCCGAGGCAGCGTTCCTGGCAATCACTGTGTTGACAATCGTTGCGCTTGAGTCGTAGAAGCAGCCGATTCCTGCTCCTACTCCTGCGGTGTTACCCACCACCACGTTGCTCGTGATTGGCGGAGAAGACTCGTACTGACACCATATTCCGCCTCCACCGAGAGCGTGATTACCTTCCACCCTGTTCTTGACAATTGCTGGACTAGACGTTTCGCAATAGACTCCCCCTCCTAATGTATACTCACCAGCCGCGATGTTATTGATAATTGCGTTGTTGGCGATCACCGGCGACGCGAAATAGCAGTAGATACCCGCGCCCAAGCCGGGATGATCCAGATCGCTGCTCTGCAGATTGTTGTCGATGATGGTGTTGTTGGTGATCGCTGGAGACGCATAGGAACAGTAGACTCCAGCACCGCACATGGCGTCACCCCACGAGTCGTGGTAGACACTGGTCCCGCTGCCGTTACGGATGGTGAAACCGTCGATGGTGTTAGCGCGCTGAGGCAGGTTCAGACATGTCACCACCGAACCACCTGCCTGGCCATCAAGAATAGTGATGTTCAATTTCGAGTCGCGATCATCTCGCACTGTCTCCGCACCTGCAAAGCCGCCGTAGACATGGACATACGGCCTCAAGGTGAGTCGCTCCAGATAGATGCCGGCAGCCACCCAGACGTCCCCGCCTTGACCAGATACGGCATCGATGCCGGCCTGAACCGTTCTCTTTGCGAGCATCCAGTCCGAACCGTCATTGGCGTCGTGGCCATCCGGGCGCACGCGAACCACTGATGGCGGACCTTCAGTCCAGACAGTGCCATCCGATTCATCGGCCCCGATGTCCACTCGGCCATTCTGGATGCGGGGCTCGCCGTCCATGTCCAGCCTACCCGCCGGCACAACTGTGTCATCGCCAGCATCTCTGCAAGGCGAATCTGGCTGAATGTGCACGTTCCCATACCCGGCACCCGCAAACTCTGGATCGACGGAGATGTTGCCATCGACACCCGTTGGATCTGTAGTACCAACGTAGTCCCCCTCGGCGTTCCCATACAGGCAGTTGTATGCCAGGAGTGGCTCGCTTTGCGAAGCTCGGATGCCGGATGAGTTGAAGACCACAAGTGTGTTTACGATCGTTGGCACGCCGCCGCTGGCACAGTGAATTCCGGGACCGTGGTTTCCGACAATCGTGTTGTTCGTGCTCATTCCCGAACATGCGTGAAGATAGACTCCGCCGTATGTGGCGGATCTGTTGCCGGTGATCACGTTGCTCAGCAGCGTTGTGGAACTGCTATAACAGCAAATCCCGCCGTTGCTATTATCTCTGACCCTATTATTGGCGATAGTTGGCGAGCCAAGCTCCCAAGTAATCCCGCTCCCGTGATTGTCACTAATAAGGTTATTTGCTACTGTTCCCGACGAAGAAAAGCAGTGGATTCCACCGTCGTTGTTCTCTGTCACCGTGTTGCCGATCACTGTCGGGGAGCCACCGGAAAAGTAGATCCCGCTACCAACACCCCTGATCCAACTGCCGCCCGCGCTGTTATGGGTAATCGTGTTCCCGGAGATTATCGGCGAGGACTGCCAACCGGAGATCCCTCCCCCCGCCGTCGAGTCCTCGTAGGCCACGTTGCTAATAATGGTGTTGTTGACGATTGTCGGCGATCCGTAATCGCAATAGATACCGCCGCCAGCAATGGCTCGGTTGCTAGCAATCGTGTTATTCGCAATAGTCGGCGAGGAATGATCACAATATACCCCTCCACCCTTTGACGGCAGGCTCACTGGAAGACCGTTACGAATCGTGAAACCGTCGACGCGCGTAGCTTCAGTCGCGCCTGGCGTGATCAGTATCACCCGACCATTGTGGTTGCCGTCGATGATGGTGGCGGCCACGATGCCGGGATCGTCGGGGTTGATACTCCGCAGCGTGAGTGGGATGGCAGGAATGGTGATGTTCTCAACGTAGGCGCCATTGGGTGAACCGGTCGAGGGCAACACAATGATGGTGTCGCCGGACTCGGCCGCGTCGAGGGCGGCCTGAATCGTGGCGTGATCCCACGTCCCGTGCCAGTCGACGATCAGCGTGCGGCCGGCGATGGACGCCGCCAGCGCCTCCACCTGTTCGCGGGGCACCTCTTTCAGCAATGATGCCGGGGCGTCACCGGCGACGGGTACTCCCAGTGCCCCACAGACACTTACACCCAGCACGATCATCACGGCAGAAATGACAGGTCGCATCTTCTTTCTCCTCAGTGCAGTCCACACGATGATCAGTCCCCACAGCCGGCCTCCGCAGGGCTGCCTTGACCGCTGTAGCAGCGCTGAAAGGCACCGAAGTCGGATTGATCTACGTCGTTATCCTCATTAAAATCAGCGGCGATATGGCCGTTGGCGTCGGGCGTCAGCGTGCAACCCGGTTCGGGCTCGGGCAGCGCGGCCGGGTTGTACGGAATCGCCGGGCCGGTCGCGCAGGCTTCGAAGATCATCAGGTCGTCGCCATCGACGTCAAAATCACAGTCAAAGTCGGCAGTCGGACCGGGATCACGCCATCGCGCCCATCCGCCGTAATCCGGGTAAGTCATGTGAACATAACCTCCCACTACGAGTTCGCCTCCGAGGACAGTCAGAGCAGAAACGAACTCGCCCACCCCAAGGCCGGAGCCGAGCGCGGACCAGGCTGTTCCGTCCCATCTGGCAATGCCGTCTGCGGCAACGCCCCCGGCTTCCGTGAAATCGCCTCCCACGATCAGGTTGTTGTTGTAGACGGCCAAAGCGTAGGCGCCGGAGTACCCATAAAAACCACTCACTCCAGACCCGAGCGGTGACCAGGATGTCCCGTTCCACCTCGCAATGTTGTTGGCTGGTACTCCCCCGGCCTCTGTGAACACTCCTCCGACGATCAGGTCACCTTTGTAGACACCCAAAGCGTAGACGGCGCCGGTCACTCCAGACCCAAGCGAAGACCAGGATGTTCCATCCCATCTGGCGACGTTGTTGACGGCAACTCCCCCGGCATCTGTGAATGTGCCCCCGACGATCAGGTCACCATTGTAGACGTTCAACGCGCTAACCGAGCCATTCGGCAGGCCGGAGCCGAGCGGTGACCAGGATGTCCCGTTCCACCTCGCAATGTTGTTGGCCGGTACTCCCCCGGTTTCTGTGAACGAGCCGCCGACGATCAGGTCACCGTTGTAGACGGCCAAAGAGTTGGCGCTGGGGTATTCGCCGGCCATTCCAGACCCAAGCGAGGACCAGGATGTCCCGTTCCATCTGGCGATGCCGTTGGCTGGCACACCCCCGGCTTCCGTGAAATCGCCTCCCGCGATCAGGTCGCCGTTGTAGACCGTGAGGGCATACATGAACCCAGGATAGCCGCCGCTCAGCAATCCCGAGCCGAGCGCAGACCAGGCGATCCCGTTCCACCTGGCGATGCTGTTGACTGGCCTTCCGCTGGCTTCCGTGAACATGCCGGCGGCGATCAGTTCCCCGCCATAAACGGTGAAAGACTGGATCGGCCCATTCATCCCCGCCAGCAGCGGCGCCCAGGAAACGCCATCCCATTTGGCAATACTGTAGGCGGACACATCGCCGGCGAGATGGAAGTTGCCGCAGGCAACGACTTCGCCGCCAAGGACGACAAAGTCATGAACAGCCAGAATACCGTAGCCGTTGCGCAGTCCTTCGCCCATGGGGTTCCATTCGGTGCCATTCCACGTGGCAGTTCTCGTGGCTGTGATCACTCCGGCGGCGGTGAATGTTCCACCCGCGATCAGTTCGTTATCGTAAACCGCCAGAGCGAAGACGATGTTGTTCAAGCCGGAACCGAGGGCGGCCCATGAAGTACCGTCCCACCGCGCAATGTTGCTGACTTCAACACCACCGGCCTCCGAAAAGCTGCCGCCGGCGACCAGCTCGCCGTTGTACACAGCCAACGATTCGACTCTGGCGTTTGTGCTGGTCAAACCGTCGCCCACGGGCGTCCACGCGGAGCCGTGCCACCTGGCGATGTTGTTCACGGCAATCCCACTGCCGGTGGTGAATTTGCCTCCGGCAATCAGTTCGCCGCCGTGGATCGTCAGCGCCCTGACGGCGGGCGCTGCGCCACCCGTCAAACCGGTGTCGAAAGGCGTCCAGGCGGAACCGTTCCACCTGGCAATGTTGTTCACGGCAATCCCACTGCCGGTGGTGAATGAACCTCCGGCGATCAGTTCGCCGTTGTGGACGGCGACCGTGCTGACAGTGGGGCTCGTTCCGCCCGTCAAGCCGGTGTCCAATGGCTCCCAGGAGAACCCGTTCCACCTGGCGATATTGTTGACCGTGATCCCCCCTACGCTGGCGAAACTGCCTGCGGCAATCAACTCTCCATTGTAAACCGTGAGGGCGTAGACCCTGTCGCTGGCGGCCGTGAATCCGGGGCCCACCGGCATCCATGACATCCCGTTCCATTCGGCGATATCTGTCATCCCAACACCCCCGGCGGTGAAGAAGTTGCCACCGATCACCAGCCGCTCCGAATGCGGACCCGTGCCGTCGCGGTCCCAGAGCACGCCGGCATAGACGATACCGTCTACGTTCACGCCAGGGATGTCCGTGGGAAACGTCCACTGTCCTGAACACTGAGCAAAAGACCAACTGCTGCAGACGGTCAGCCCGATGCCCGCGAGCATCGTCATCCAGAACACGCTTGATGTGCGTACCGGCGGAGTATCAGCGGAAGCCATCATGTTCTTCCTCCTCTTGTCCGTTTGCACGTCCGCTGTCCGGAAATCGCCATTGGACGAGCAAATGTCACCTCACCGAACACGTTTTCCCATCCTTCTGGGCCGCACGACAATAACACCGGCAAGCAGCATGAGGCCCACTGTCGCCGGTTCCGGGACGGCGGTGAACGTGACCTCGCCGGTGGTGTAGAGGTTGGCCAGATCCCATTGATAGCCCGGCAGCGACAGCACCTGGCTGAACTGGTCGCCGGAGGCCAGCAGGCCGTTCCAGTTGAAGACGTCGAAAGTGGTTCCGACCAAGGCCAGCGGGTCGGTGCCCGGGGCAAAACCGAGCCGTAGCGTGCCGCCCAAGTCCGGCGTAAAGCCGCCGGCCAGCGTGATCGTCGAGCCCCACGCGGCGTCGGCGAAGATGATGTCGAGGATCGAGCCTTCGGCCAGCGTCATAGCATCGTCGATGGTGATGGCAATCCCGCCACCGTAGTCGCGGATGGGCATGATATCGGCAGACAGAAGGTTGAGGCCTTGGACGTGGCCGTCCGGTCGGATGAGATTGTCCGTGATAGCCGTGTCGAGTTGATAAGCATTTGCTCTACGTGCGTCCGCTCTTCTCAAGTCCGCGCCGGTCAGTGTCGTGTTGAGAAACGTAGCTTCTGTGAGGTTCGCCCCGCTCAGATCGGCGTTGGTCAGCGTGGAGTACGCTATACCTGCCGACGTGAGGTTCTGGCCAGCCAGATTCCAGCCGGTCAGGTCGTTATAGGAGAGTTCGATGTCGTGCAGATCATGGGCCTGGTAGCTGGCCGTCGAGTAGAGCTGCTCCTTCGTAAAGCCCTTACGCGTGCTGCCGCGGAAATTCGCCCCCGCCACTGTCGCCCCGCTCAGATCGGCGTTGGCCAAGACGGCAGCCGGAGGTCCCCCGGATGGCAGGCCATATCCAAGCCCTGCTCCGGACAGATTCTGCCCTGCGAAGTTCCAACCGGTCAGGTCATTGCCCCAGAGCGCGATGCCGTGCAGATCATGGGCCTGGTAGCTGGCCGTCGAGTAAAGCTGCTCCTTGGTGAAACCCTTGGACGTGGTGAAATCGAAGCTCGCCCCGACGATCGTTGCCCCTGTGAAGTCCGCGTTGGTGAGCGTGGAGGACCCCATGTCCGCCGACGTGAGGTTCTGGCCAGCCAGATTCCAGCCGGTCAGGTCATTGCCCCAGAGCGCGATGCCGTGCAGATCATGGGCCTGGTAGCTGGCCGTCGAGTAAAGCTGCTC